>OKRS01000089.1_pt1 | contig 64769 bp, 47 predicted proteins | sample 1601191 | NCBI WGS metagenome assembly OKRS01 (sample SAMEA3541509, study PRJEB24748) | human gut metagenome | biome: human gut; feature: human-associated habitat; material: faeces | place: China | collected 2012
ATAAGGAGCTTCAATACAAATAATATCCGCTTGTTATGAAATAAACATTCCAACCAGCATAGATAATATAAAATACAGCCCTTATTTTAATAAATACAGGCTTTATTTTATTAAATATAGTCTTTATTTAAATAAACAAAGCCTATATTTTATATTTACCTATATCTTTCTCTAACTTTACTCATATCTTTTCCGACTTTACTCATATTGCTTTCTATTTTACCTGTGTACCTCATTATCTATTTATGCGCAGTTCATTATATCCATATTCCTCAAAATTAAGTAAAACAAACAACTCCTGCATCCTCTCGTTCATATCAAATACACAAAAAGTGTAATTCTTCAACCTTTCATCTCAGAAATATACTTTATGTAGGAAAGATTGGCAAGCTATCTCAAAGTATCAAGTGGATAACAACCGCAAGTGTTCCAAAGTTCCAGACCGTGTATTGACAAGGAAAAGTCATACTGGAACCTTTAAATAGAAATTACGTAACTTTCCTATAGAAAGTCGGTAGCTTTCTCATAGAAATTCGGTAACTTTCTCTTTCTACTTCTTTTGACCTGTATTTTAGGGCATATCACGTGCCTTGAAAAAAGTAGTCTATTTTTCGTATATCCCTCTTGGCATATGGACCTTTCAAAGATATATCGCCAACCAACTTGGTATCCTTCGCTTACTGCATCCGTTGACAAGCAATGATATCTTACTTTGGTAAAATGAAGGATACGGTTTATGACGGGTTGTCAACAACCAAAGTGTCGCTTACGGTACAATATAAGTTCAACACTACAAGAAGCAAGTATAAGGGTATGGGTGCTGGAGAAAGTCAGAAGAACAGAATGTAATATGTCTATCTACGGCATCCAATAATGGTGTAATGATAATAAATATCTCTATATATGATTCTTGTATCAGGAGTTTTATAGGTTTTTGCTTGGTTGTCTCAATAATAAAACGTATTTTTGCTGATAAAAATCAATGTATATTTAAAATAAGGAATAAGTATGAATACTTCAGTAATAAATGAGCCGCAGCTTTTGGTAACTGTATCTGATCCTACTATGTTGACAAAACTGAAAAACGCCATCAAAATGTTGAATGGTGTTAGTTCTATTTCTATTCTGAGACCTAAGAAGACAGATTTGGAACTTGCCGAAGAGGACAAGGCGAAAGGTAGAGTAACTCAATGGAATTCTGTTGATGAAATGTTTGACACTGTTTTAGGGGAATGATGTATAAGTTTGGTACAACCAAAAGATTTGACAAGGCTTTAAAGCTTTGCAAAAAGCGTGGCTATCCAATAGAAGAACTAAGAAAGGCCATAGCCATATTGGTAGAAAATGGTAGCCTGCCATCAGAATATAAACCACACATTCTTCATGGCAACCATGAAGGTGAATGGGAGGCGCACATAAAACCAGACTGGTTGTTAGTTTGGGAACAGAATGATAATGAATTGACTCTCTTAATGCTGACAACAGGTACACATTCCGATGTATTTGGCAAAACAAGAAGATAATATTGAGTCGGCTATTAAATTATATAATCTGATAGTTGACGGTATGAAACAGCGCCTCGGCAATGTTCTTCACGCCCATCTTGGCAAAAGAAAGAAGTATCGGAGTGAGGTGATGATGAATCAATCGACTATGTCTGCCATTGGTAAGATGAAAGTCATACGAGATGGTATAGTCCAGACGGTCGCCCACAGGCAATTAATTGAAAAGATCAAAACCTTTCTTGTTCACTTCGAGCAGCATCTGCAGGTCAGCATCCGGCACATGGTCTATAGACATCTTATATGATTTTATCTGCAAAAATACTTTGTTTTCTGTGATTATGGCTATGCTACATTATATAAATACAGAAAATTAACCATAAAAACGATAAAGTTTTCCATCCCTGAATGGCTTCTTGTTAACCATGAAAGACTAAGAGGAAAAAAGAATCTCTGAATCAGATAAAAATAGAAAGTTACTGACTTCCTATGAGAAAGTTACCGAATTTCTAAAAACAGACAAATACTTAACCTCTTTTTTCCACCAGAAAAATCAAGCACAAAAAAGGGCTGCACCAGGATAATGAAACCCTGATACAGCCATCCAACAATAGTTTGAATCAAATCCTGTTCCCGAAATTATTCCAATTAGAAGTTATAGAACAAACCGAGAGACAAGTCTGTGTTATCGAAGTTAACTCCCCATGTAGTTGTCTTGATATCAGTATCCTCAATCTTAGTCTGCTTCCATCCTACGAAACCAACATGAGCAACGAGGCTGAACTTGTCGAGCTTGAGTGCAACACCCGGCTTGAAGCCAACGTTCCATGTGTTAGCCTTAACACGTCCTGCACTTGTATGCTTGTAGCCGAAACCGCCATCGCAGAATACGTCCACAATCTTATTATGGAGGAATGTGTAACGAACGTAAGGATTAATCTCGAAAGTGTGAGCTGAATATGTGTCGTCGTCAAAGTCCAAAGAACCCTTTGCCCAACCGAAAGAAGCACCGATTGCCCAATCCTGATTGATGTTATAACCGATTTCCGGCAAGAACTTGTATGTTGTTACATCGTCATCATCACCGTTATCTGTACTTGCAATACCTACGTTACCTCCAACATAAACCTGTGCACTTGCTGCAACTGCAACAAACATGGCAACCAATGTCATATAAAACTTTTTCATGTCTTTTTCCTTTTTTAGTTAATATTAATCTACTATTGTTGTTTCGGATGGTGCAAAGATGCTATATTTTTACATATTAAGCAACATTTTTCTTGTTTATTTTTCTATTGTTCGGTATTTTGCACACATGTTTTGGAACAATAGAACAATTTATTTACCTTTGCACATATTTTAATATATATACAAGCAATCATAACATAAAATAATGCAACAAATACGGCTATAGGCTGCAAAAGCAGGTTTTACTATAGCAGACAGGATAAGATTACAAGGATGATACACCGGATAAAGAAACAAAACAACAGGTTCCTGACATTACTTTCGATACTCTTACTGACGACAGGCTACGTATCGGCACAGTCTGCCGACTCTCTCATCGTGGGACAGATGCGCAAGGAGGGCATCAGATTCTCCAACGACAACTCCGTGACGCTGCTGATGAGCGGACAGGAAAAGTTCGACGATATGTTCAAGGCCATACGGCAAGCCAAGAGCAGCGTACATCTTGAATACTTCAACTTCCGCAACGATTCAATAGCATCGCTGCTCTTTGACATTCTGGCTGAGAAGGCTAAGCAGGGAGTGGAGGTGCGTGCCCTGTTCGACGGTTTCGGAAATGACTCCAACAACCGTCCGCTGAAGAAGAAACATCTGATGGAACTCCGGGAACGGGGCATTGAAATCTACGAGTTCGACCCACTGCGCTTTCCCTGGGTTAACCATGTGTTCCACCGCGACCACAGGAAGATTGTCGTAATCGACGGCAAGGTGGCATACACTGGAGGGATGAACGTTGCCGACTATTATATAAAAGGAACGAAGCAAGTGGGCAGATGGCGCGACATGCACTGCCGCATTGAAGGGGAAGAAGTGAACACGCTGCAAAGCATCTTCCTGAGGATGTGGAACAAGGTGGCAAAGCAGAACATCAGCGGAGCCAAATACTATCGCGGATTCAAGAATGCCGACTACATAAAGGGACTGGCACCCGACACATGCCTGACGGCGGGAAGAAAGATGGTTGGCATTATCAACAGGGAGCCGCATACCTCGAACAAGATTATCAGACGCTTCTATACGGATGCCATAAACGATGCCAAAGACAGCATAAAGCTCGTGAACCCGTATCTGACGCTGAACCCGACACTGAAAAAGGCTCTGCGCAATGCCGTGAAGAGAGGAGTGAAAGTGGAGGTGATGGTATCGGCACACAGTGATATTCCGCTTACACCGGACTGCGTGTTCTACAACGTGCACCGGCTGATGAAACACGGAGTGGACGTGTGGATATACGAAGACGGCTTCCACCACACGAAGGTGATAATGGTGGACGGCAAGTTCTGCACCGTGGGAAGTGCCAATCTGAACTCAAGGAGCCTGAATTTCGACTACGAGGAGAATGCCGTGATTATCGACCCGTATACCACAAAAGAACTCAGCGACATGTTCGACAATGACAAAAAGTCATCGTTCAAGCTGACAGAAGAGAACTGGGACAAATGGCGCAGCCCTTGGAAGAAGTTTGTTGGATGGTTCGCCCATCTGCTTACCCCATTCCTCTAAGACGGCGTGCCACATGGAATCATTACAGAAGAAAGGATTCATAACAGATTATGGCAAAGAAGAAATATGAAGTAATCGTGCCGGGAAATGAAAGCAAGGTGCTGCTGCACACCTGCTGCGCTCCATGCTCGTCGGCTATAATAGAATGTATGCTGAAGCACAACATTACACCTATTATATATTATAGCAATCCGAACATCTATCCCGAAGAGGAATATATGATCAGGAAGAACGAATGTACGAGATACGCACAGTCGTTGGGACTGCAGATTATCGACGACGACTACGACCATGACACCTGGCTGCAAAACATCAAAGGACTCGAATGCCAACCGGAACGCGGCAGCCGATGTCTTGAATGTTTCAAACTCAGACTAAGGCGCACCGCCCGCTATGCTCACGAAAACGGCATACGCGTCATCACCACCACGCTTGCCTCTTCAAGATGGAAAAGTCTGGAACAGATAAACGAGGCGGGCAGATATGCAGTGGAGCCATACGGCGATGTCTGCTGGTGGGACCAGAACTGGCGCAAGGGAGGCTTGAGCGAACGCAGAATAGCTATCATCAAGGAATACAACTTCTACAACCAGCAGTATTGCGGATGCGAGTTCAGCATGAGACACGACATCGCAACTGACGGAGAGGGGAAGAGAGAATAGTTGGCACGCTTTTTGTAAATCTCTAAAAAAAGGCTTAAAATATTGCATTTTATACAGATATTACCATATTTAGTATTACATTTGCACGAGCTTTGGAAAGAAGTGTTAATAAGAAACGCAATTAGAATAAGGTAAAAAGAACAAGATGACAAGTCAGTTTTCACCTATAGTATCAGAGATATTGGCATTCAGCAAGGAAGAGGCTGAACGCCTGTCAAGTAGTTCTGTCGGGCCGGCACATATCCTGCTCGGCATCATGAGAGAGCATACAGAAACGATGCTGGCTCTTTGGAATGAGATGAACATTGATTTAAGAAGCATCAAAGCAGAACTTGAAGACAAGATAAAATCAGAGAACAACGGTTCGTGGGCAGAAGCAGAAGATATAAACCTTAACGAGCAAGCCAACAACATTCTGAAGCTTGCCGTGCTTGAAGCACGCCTGCAGTCAACACAGACTGTGGACGAGAGGCACCTGCTGCTTGCCATTCTGCACGACAGCAGAGACAATGCAGCCAAGAACATTCTCGAATCAAATAATATGAAATACCAGGATTTATACAAATATTTCTACAAGAGCTACAACAACTCTCCTAAGAACGGACTGGGCATGCCTGACGAATATGAGGAGGAAGAGGAGATGAACGGCAATGCTCCGCAAGGCAACAAGCAGGGCGGAAAAAGCTATTCTGCAACCCAGACGAAACAGACGGGCAGCAACACTCCTATGCTCGACAACTTCGGTACCGACCTGACAAAGGCTGCAGAAGAAGGAAAGCTCGACCCTGTTGTGGGAAGAGATGAGGAGATAAGACGCGTGACGGAGATTCTGTGTCGCAGAAAGAAGAACAACCCTATACTCATCGGAGAACCGGGAGTGGGCAAAAGCGCCATCGTTGAAGGGCTTGCCATATTCATTGCCAAGAAGCAGACCTCGCCGGTGCTCTTCAACAAACGTGTGATTGCTCTCGACATGGCTGGCATCGTGGCTGGCACTAAATACCGCGGACAGTTTGAGGAACGCATCAGAACTCTTATCAAGGAAATAGAGAACAATCCAGACATCATCATCTTCATCGACGAGATACACACCATTGTCGGCGCCGGTTCCGCACCTGGCTCCATGGATGCAGCAAACATGCTGAAGCCGGCTTTGTCACGTGGCAGGATACAGTGTGTAGGAGCGACAACGCTCAACGAATACAAAAACTCAATTGAAAAGGACGGTGCTCTGGAAAGAAGATTCCAGAAAGTGATGGTTGAGCCTACTACGGCGGAGCAGACCATCACCATCCTGCATAATATAAAAGAAAGGTATGAACATCATCACCACGTGAAATATTCGGATGAGGCTCTGACAGCCTGTGTGAAATATACCGACAGATATGTTTCCGACAGGCAGTTCCCCGACAAGGCAATTGATGCCCTTGACGAAGTAGGAGCAAAGGTGCATCTCAGACATGCACAGTTCCCGCCGGAGATAATGGAGATGGAAAAGATGATTTCCGAGGCTGACGCAAAGAAGAAGATGGCGGTAAGGAACCAGAACTTCGAACTTGCAGCAAGCTTCAGAGACAAACAGGCTGTGCTGCAGGAGAAACTGGAGAAACTGAAGGAACAGTTCAACAACGGAGAATATGACACTTATGTCGGCATTACGGAAAGCGATGTTGCCGAAGTGGTGTCTACAATGGCTGGAGTGCCGGTGCAGAAACTGACAGAGTCTGAAGGCGAACGCCTGAAGAAGATGGGCGACCTTCTCAAAAACAATGTCGTGGCACAGGATGCAGCAATAGAGAAGATGGTAAGGGCCATAAAGAGAAACCGCATGGGACTGCGCGACCCGAAGCATCCTATCGGAGCATTCATGTTCCTCGGACCGACCGGTGTGGGAAAGACTTATCTCGCAAAGAAACTTGCAGAATACATGTTCGGCAGTGCTGATGCTCTGATACGTATCGACATGAGCGAATACAGCGAGAGCTTCAACACCTCACGTCTTGTTGGTGCGCCTCCAGGATACGTGGGATATGAAGAGGGAGGACAGCTGACAGAGAAAGTGCGCCGCCACCCCTACTCTATCGTTCTGCTCGACGAGATAGAGAAAGCCCACGGCAATGTATACAACATGCTGCTGCAGGTGCTCGACGAAGGAAGACTTACCGACGGTAACGGCAGACTGATAGACTTCCGCAACACCGTAATAATAATGACAAGTAACGCCGGAACACGACAGCTGAAGGAATTCGGACGCGGCGTGGGCTTCAATGCAGGCAGCTTCTCTGCCGACATGAAAGATTCCGACAAGGAATATGCACGAAGCATCATACAGAAGAGCCTCAGCAAACAGTTCAGTCCGGAGTTCCTGAACAGACTCGACGAGATAATAACCTTCGACCAGCTCGACCTCGAAGCAATCAAGAAGATCATCGACATAGAGCTGAAGGGACTCGTAAAGAGAATACAGGACATGGGCTACAACATTACGCTCACCGACAAGGCAAAAGAGTTCGTTGCTACGAAAGGCTATGACGTACAGTTTGGAGCACGCCCGCTGAAAAGAGCCATACAGACATACATCGAAGACGGAATATGCGAACTCATGCTGTCTGGCGAACTGAAGGAAGGTTGCACAATATCCGTAGGAAAGAATCCGAACAAGGAGGAACTTACATTCAAGACAACAGAACAACAGGCAGAATAGCCGTAGACAACGGCTTCATATAAAAGAAAAACTCTCATCCACAGAAAGCATATAATATATAAGTTTGCGGATGAGAGCTTTTTTTTGTAATTTTGCCACAGTATAAATGTCACAAACGTGAATAAAAAAATTAATTATGGAAATCAACAAATCGGAATTCACTATAAGCAGTGCCGACATTAGTCAGTGCCCGAAGGACAACAAGCATGAATATGCCTTCATCGGAAGAAGCAACGTGGGCAAATCAAGCCTCATAAACATGCTGTGCAACCATAAAGGACTGGCAAAGACTTCTGCCACTCCGGGAAAGACGCTGCTCATAAACCATTTCATAATAAACAACGAGTGGTATCTTGTCGACCTTCCAGGATATGGATATGCCAAGCGCTCAAAGACTGTACAACAGAAACTTGAGCACATGATTTCATCATATATCCTGCAGAGAGAGCAGCTTGTAAACCTGTTCGTACTTATCGACATAAGACACGACCCACAGAAGATCGATATGGAATTCATCACATGGCTCGGACAGAGCGGAATACCATTCTCCATCATATTCACCAAAGCTGACAAGATCGGCAACGAGCAAAAAGCAAGAAAAGCGGCAAAGAAATATATGGAAACACTGAAAGAGACATGGGAAGAACTGCCGCCGTACTTCGTGACAAGCAGCGACAAACGCATCGGAAGAGAGGAAGTTCTTGACTATATCGAAAACATTAATAAGGAGATAGAAGAATAATGGCAAGCCAAAAACCATATCTTGACGTACAGAACCTGACAAAGACATTTGGAGCAGACATACTGTTTGAGAATATCTCGTTCAGCGTGGCTGAAGGACAGAAGGTAGGACTGATTGCAAAAAACGGAACAGGAAAGTCTACCCTACTCTCTATACTGACCGGCAAAGAAGACTACGACTCAGGAGAAATCGTTTATGCAAACGGCATAAAAGTAGGGTATCTTGAACAGACTCCTCATTACGACCCAGAAGAAAGCGTGCTCGACGCATGCTTCAACCATCAGGGACAGGAAGAGAAAATACTCAAGGCAAAGCAAATCCTTACACAGCTGCGCATCAACGACCTTACGCAACCTATGGGACAACTCAGCGGCGGACAGCAGAAAAGAGTGGCTCTTGCCAACATCCTGATTAACGAACCAGACATGCTTATCCTCGACGAGCCTACCAACCACCTGGACATCGACATGATTGAATGGCTCGAAGGATTCATCGGCAGGGGAAACAAGACGCTGCTGATGGTTACCCACGACCGATTCTTCCTTGACAGAGTATGCTCCATAATCCTCGAACTTGACGACAACACCATATATAAATATAAGGGAAACTACAGCTACTATCTTGAAAAAAGACAGGAACGCATTGACAATATGCGCGCTGAAGTGCAAAGGGCAAACAATCTGTACCGCAAGGAACTGGAATGGATGAGGCGAATGCCACAGGCAAGAGGTCATAAGGCGAAATACAGAGAAGACGCCTTTGTGGAACTTGAAAAGGTTGCAAAGAAGAGAATTGAAGACAGACAGCTGCGACTGAAGTCAAGAAACGTATATATCGGCAGCAAAATCTTCGAATGCCAATATGTATCAAAAGCCTTCGACGACAAAGTCATACTGAAAGACTTCTACTACAACTTCGCCCGCTTTGAAAAGATGGGTATCGTAGGCGACAACGGAGCAGGAAAGTCTACTTTCATAAATCTGCTACTCGGAAGAGTAAAACCCGACAGCGGAGGGTTTGACATAGGAGAAACCGTTAGGTTCGGATATTTTTCACAGGAAGGGCTGAAATTCGACGAACAACAGAAGGTCATTGACGTCATAACAGACATTGCCGACTATATAGACATGGGGGGAGGCAAGCATCTGTCAGCATCACAATTCCTACAGTATTTCCTCTTCACACCGGAACAACAGCACAACTACGTGTATAAACTAAGCGGAGGAGAGAAACGGAAACTCTATCTGTGTACGGTGCTCATGCGCAATCCGAACTTCCTCGTACTCGACGAGCCTACAAACGACCTCGACATACAGACTCTGCAAGTGCTCGAAGAGTATCTTATAGACTTTGCCGGTTGCGTCATTGTAGTAAGCCACGACAGATATTTCATCGACAAGATTGTCGACCATCTGCTTGTCTTCAACGGCAACGGCGATATCAAAGACTTCCCCGGCAACTACACTCAATACAGAGAATGGAAAGGTTTGCAGACTTCTGAAACCAAAAAGGAAAAGAAAAAGGAAACAAAACCACGAGAGAAGGCACAACAGGAAAAGAGAAAAATGTCCTATAAAGAGAAGCGGCTCTTCGAACAACTCGAGAAAGAAATTGCCGAACTGGAAGAAGAACAGAAGCAACTCGAAACCCAAATGTGCAGCGGCACCCTGTCTGTGGAAGAACTGACAAGCAAAAGCAAAAGGTTTGCCGAACTGAAAGATATAATAGACGAAAAGACCATGAAATGGATGGAACTTTCCGAAATTGAAGCATAAATAATGAAAAGAAGTTAAAAAGCGAAGCATTTTTCATGAACAGCTTCGCTTTTTCGCTTAGAATATGTATATTTGCATTCGTTTTAACAACGACACCTTACCGTTTCCAGTCGGAAACAGTCAAATCATATAAATTTTTACACATAATTTATAATGTATAGCAAAGACGAATTACTATCGAAAAGTATCTCCGAGTTGGAAGATATTGCACAAAATATTGGGGTACAGCTTAATTCAGCTGACTCTCAAGATGAGATTGTATATGCCATACTCGACAAACAAGCAGAGGTGGAAGGTAACAAAAACCCACTCGGAACAAAGCGCAAAAGAGTAAGAATAACCAAAAAAGACACAGACAGAGTATATTCCGTAAAAGGCTCTGATGGAGAGAACTTTGACCTGAAGAAGAATAAAGTATCTGCAGAGACACAACCTCTCTTCAACGAACAGCCAAAGCTGATAGAGGCAGAAGAGCCTGTTACTGAAACAGAAGATGTGACTACAACAGCACCAGCACCGGAAGAAGAACCGGCACCAGCACCCAAAAGACGCGGAAGAAAGCCCAAAGCCCTGAAGTTGGCTGAAGAAGCGGAAGCCGCTGCTGCCGCTGCTGCTGCTACTGCTGCTGAAATAAACAATATGAACATTCAGGAAGAAGGAACCTCAACAGAAGACAGTCTGCCTCCATACGAAATGCAGACAGACACAACAGGAGAGTCTACAATGGGCGAAAACGTTGAAGAAAACAGAAACGATATTGAGACAGCTACACCTGAAGCACAGTTTGCAGCCAACAATAGCGAAGAGGGTATTCAGCCTGACCTTATTGCACAACTGCAGGCAAAAGTAAGTGCACACAACGAAATGGTTGATGAAAACAAAGAACAACAGCCCAAAGACATAACAAGTACCGTATGGGCTGGTGACCCAGGCGACGGCACAGACTTTATAACTATTGTAGATCTGCCGATAGAAGACCAGGCAGCATTGCCAAACTACGACATGTTTGACAATCCGACAACGCCAATGCAGACAAGCGACAACATGTATAACTCTGTGGCGACTGAAGCCTCTGCATATAACTTCGACAATATCATCACTGCCAACGGCGTACTTGAGATAATGCCTGACGGATACGGATTCCTCCGCTCAAGCGACTACAACTACCTTTCTTCACCTGACGACGTTTATGTATCTAACGCACAAGTAAAGAACTTCGGTCTCAAGACTGGTGACGTAATAGAATGCCATGTACGTCCGCCACATGACGGAGAGAAATATTTCCCTCTCACATCTATAGACAAGATAAACGGAAGAGAGCCGTCAGAGGTTCGCGACCGCATACCGTTTGAACACCTTACTCCATTGTTCCCAGATGAGAAATTCTCACTTTGCGGAGACAGAGCGACGACGAATCTCAGTACGAGAGTTGTCGACTTGTTCTCACCAATCGGTAAAGGACAGCGTGCTCTTATCGTGGCACAGCCAAAAACGGGTAAGACTGTTCTGATGAAGGACATTGCAAACGCCATTGCAGCCAACCATCCGGAGGCTTATCTGATGATGCTGCTCATCGACGAACGTCCTGAAGAGGTTACCGACATGGCACGCACCGTAAATGCAGAGGTTATCGCTTCTACATTCGACGAACCGGCAGAACGCCATGTGAAGATTGCTGGCATCGTACTTGAAAAAGCAAAACGTATGGTTGAATGCGGACACGATGTTGTCATCTTCCTTGACTCCATAACGCGTCTTGCACGAGCATACAACACGGTATCTCCGGCAAGTGGAAAGGTCCTCACCGGTGGTGTCGATGCCAATGCCCTTCAGAAACCAAAGAGATTCTTCGGTGCAGCCCGTAATATTGAGGGTGGCGGTTCCCTTACCATAATAGCAACCGCCCTCATAGACACCGGTAGCAAGATGGACGAGGTGATATTCGAGGAGTTCAAGGGTACAGGAAACATGGAGTTGCAGCTTGACCGCAGCCTAAGCAACAAGCGTATATTCCCGGCTGTCAACCTGGTTGCTTCAAGCACACGCCGCGACGATCTGCTTCAGGACAAGACAACTCTCGACCGCATGTGGATTCTACGCAAGTACATTGCCGACATGAATCCTGTAGAGGCGATGAACACTATCCACAACAATATGGTACGTACAAGAAACAACGACGAGTTCCTTATGACCATGAACTCATAACAAGAACATATCGAGACAAAAGATACAACAACAATAAAAGACCCGGTTTCATACAAAATGAATACCGGGTCTTTTATTTGTTTCATATTTACCTATCAGTGCTATCGCTTTATGCGGATAATAACAATCTACATTACCGAAGCATACGGACAACACCTGTTGACATTATCGCTGCATACGGATAACACCTGCAAAGTCTGTATAGAGCAGTATCGGCTCCGACAGCCATTCCGTAAACGGTAGTTCGCAAGTCAACGGAAAGAAGCTGTCAACCACATCACCATCAAGCACAACAACATAACGCCCTAAATTCCGTCCGTCAAGCATAACGGTATTCGAGGCTATATTCCTTGTACCTTTCTTATTTATATCCATAGATAAATTCATATTGTCTTATACAGATAATTACCACCTGCCGCATGTCGGATCAGGGAGCCTGAAGTTTCCTCATCGGCTTTAGCTCCTGCACAGGCATTGCCTCAGGCATATTGACTGAATCCGAGCCGCTTTCAGAGTCTGAAGAGTCAGTATCATTGCTCTTTACAGCGGCATTCTCCTTGGTGTGACATCTGACAAGACGGATATTCGATACGAACATAAGCTTCAGAGTCGTAGCGGAAGCGTTAGGAGAATCCTGCAAGCTCAAGAAGCCCCTTACCTCCTTTATGCCGAGTCTTGCGTCGTCTTCAATGGCTATACTGTAATGGCTTGATTCAGAAAGATGTATCGTACGGGCAGCAACACTGTCGTTTTCAAACTTAACGGAGAGCATTGCCACACCATCCTTATATCCGTCTTGATATATAAACTGCGTATCGAAACTCAATATCAAGCGGTCGCCCTTATGATAAGCGGTGTCTGCCTTCAGATAAAAAGACTCCACATTGTACGGCACCTGTGTGGTAAGCACACATGAAGCAGCTTCTTTCCATACATTTGCCGTATCACCCGAAGATGCGTTCTCGCCGAAGTTACCAATGTCGCTCGCCGAAGCACCAAGCGAAACAGCCTCGTCTGTCAATCGCTTCGTCACGTTCTCATATATCTTCTGCAACTTATCGGCGTGGCGGGTGTAATACACAAGTGAGGAATCAAACTCAGCCTGCGTAATTCCATGATTTCTGAATATAGAAGCCTGATACATACGCTTCTGGAAGTCATTGGAATCGTTCTCCCCTACCATACCCATTGCAAGATGATAATCATAAAGGATGTCCTCCATCTCATCCGGCTGAAGATATTTGCTTGGTATTTGTGGTTTACACGAAAACATCAACGCACACACCACCACTTGAAACAATACGAATATTCCTTTTCTCATGATTATCGCTTCTTGTTGTCTTCTCCATTGCCTGTTGCTTTCTTCTCGAAAGAAATCTGCGACAATTCGTTTCTGCATAATAATATCAGCAGCACAAAGCCTACACTGATGCAAGCATCAGCGAAATTAAATATCGGACTAAAGAATATGAACTCCTGTCCACCCCATACAGGCACCCACTCCGGCCATGTAGTGACAATCAGCGGGAAATAGAACATGTCTACAACCTTTCCCGTAAGGAATGTGGAATAACCATCACCGAAAGGCACGAGATATGACACATAGTAAGGTGACGAGCCGCTGAATATCAGTCCATAGAACATGCAGTCGATAAGATTGCCAACTGCTCCGGCAAATACAAGACTGAGCACAAACACATACAGCGTGCGTGCTCCAAGCTTTATCTGCCTGAAGATATACCATCCCAACAGACTGATCAATACTATACGGAAGAGGCTGAGTACCGGTTTGTTGATAAAGGTCATGCCGTATGCCATACCATTGTTCTCTATGAACTTGATATAAAACCAGTCGGTAATATGGATTTGTCCACCAAGAGTCAACCCAGTCTTAACCTCGTATTTTATAATCTGGTCGATGACGATAGCCACCAGAATCGTTAAACAGGCAATCAGCCTCTTCTTGTCTTTCAAATGTTTTAAAGCCATCAATTTATTTCTTTCTTGCGTTCTTGGATGCCACACTCAATGTTGCATGAGGCACTATACGTAGACGCTCCTTCGGTATCAGCTCGCCCGTTATGCGGTCGATACCATACGTTTTGTTCTCAATACGAATCAATGCAGCCTCCAGTCCCTTGATGAATTTCTGCTGTCTGCTTGCAAGCTGCATCATTTCCTCCTTAGACTGTGTGGCGCTGCCTTCTTCGAGAATCTTATATGTAGGAGACGTATCGTCAACATCATTGCCATCCACATTCATCAGCGACCGCATCATCTGACTGTAGTCACGACGTGCGAGAGCCAATTTTTCATTTATAATCTCACGGAACTCTTCAAGCTCCTCATCACTGTAACGTGTTTTCTCTGTTGCCATAATAATTAGATTTTAAAGAGATTTCCAAATAGAAAGTGACCAAGGCAGTTACGCCATGGTCACTTCGCGTTTATGCTTTAGTTACTTTAATATTAATGTTAAGTTCATCGACAGCAGCTTTCACGCCATCGTTAACAGCCAGTTCCACGCTGTCGGCAAGCACCTGTGTCTTGATATATTCAGCATATCCCTGCAGAGCAGCCTCAACGCTTGCATCAGGAGTGATGACAACATTAATGCGGTCGGTGATTTCAAATCCGTTATCCTTACGGATGTTCTGGATTCTGTTAATCAGCTCGCGTGCCATTCCCTCGTTGCGAAGTTCATCGTTGAGTTCCACCTCAAGAGCAACAGTCAGGTTTCCTTCGTTGCTTACGAGCCATCCCGGAATATCCTCACTGATGATTTCAACGTCGGCAGCCTCCACTGTAACATCCTGTCCGTCTACACTTACGTTGATAGAACCAGCAGTCTGGAGTGCGGAAATCTCATCCTGTGAGAGTTCGCCCATAGCATTGGCGATGCCCTTCATGAGTTTTCCGAACTTCTTACCCATAGTACGGAAGTTACACTTAACCTTCTTCACAAGCACGCCTGAGCCTTCAACAAAGCGTAGTTCCTTAACGTTTACTTCGTTCTTTATCAACTCCTTAACCGCCTCTATATGATTCTTTTGTTCATCGTCAACAGCAGGAATCATAATAGCCTGAAGCGGCTGGCGCACCTTGATGTTCACTTTACGACGAAGAGCAAGCACCATTGATGTAATCTTCTGTGCCATGCTCATACGAGCCTCAAGGTCGAGGTCGATAAAGCTTTCGTCAGCCTCCGGATATTTTGCTAGATGCACAGAACACTCGCCGCCTCTGCCTGTAGCCTTTGTCAGGTCGAGATACAGCTGGTCGGCATAGAACGGGGCGAACGGAGCCATGAGTCTTGCCACCGTCTCAAGACAAGTGTAGAGAGTCTGGTAAGCAGACAACTTGTCGCTACTCATCTCCTTACCCCAGAAACGTTTACGGTTCAGACGAACATACCAGTTACTGAGGTCATCATTCACGAAAGCGTCTATCAGTCTGCCGGCACGTGTAGGGTCATAGTTCTGCATTTCACGGTCAACACGCTTTATCAATGTGTGCAACCCAGAAAGAATCCAACGGTCAATCTCCGGACGCTCTGCCAATGGAACATCAGGCTGCGAATAGTCGAAGCCATCAACGTTGGCATAGAGGCTGAAGAATGAGTATGTGTTATACAAGGTGCCGAAGAACTTTCTACGAACCTCATCCACGCCATTGGCGTCGAACTTCAGGTTGTCCCAAGGCTCAGAGTTTGTCATCATATAGAAGCGTACTGCATCAGCTCCGTACTTGTCTATCATCTCGAACGGATTGACTACGTTTCCTACATGCTTTGACATCTTGTTGCCTTTGGCGTCGAGAACAAGACCTGTAGAGATTACATTCTTGAACGCAACACTGTCGAACACCATTGTTGCAATGGCATGCAGAGTAAAGAACCATCCACGTGTCTGGTCTACACCCTCGTTGATGAAGTCAGCCGGGAAAGCAAGGCGCTTGTCTATCATGTCCTTGTTCTCGAACGGATAGTGTATCTGTGCGTAAGGCATTGAACCGGAATCGAACCATACGTCGATAAGGTCAGTCTCGCGCTTCATCGGCTTTCCTGTTTCGCTTACGAGCACTATATTGTCTACGTAAGGACGGTGCAGGTCTACCTTGTCGTAGTTTTCCTTTGAGTAGTCGCCCGGCACGAAGCCATTGTCCTTCAGAGGATTTGACTTCATCACTCCTGCTGCCACACTCTTCTCGATCTCGTCGAACAGCTCCTGCAGCGAACCGATGCAGATTTCCTCTCCGTCCTCGTTGCGCCAGATAGGAAGCGGAGTTCCCCAGTATCGTGAACGCGAAAGGTTCCAGTCGTTAAGGTTCTCAAGCCAGTTGCCGAAGCGTCCTGTACCTGTAGACTCCGGCTGCCAGTTGATAGTCTTGTTCAGTTCCACCATGCGGTCTTTCTTCGCAGTAGAGCGTATGAACCAACTGTCAAGCGGATAGTAAAGAATAGGCTTGTCGGTACGCCAGCAATGAGGATAGTTGTGCACATGCTTCTCTATCTTGAACACGGTGCCGTCCTGTTTCATTTCCATGCAGATCACGATGTTCAGGTCTTCTGCCTTGGCAGCACCCTTCTCGTCGTATTTTCCGTCCTTGTTGAACTCCGGAGCGTATGCGTTCTTCACATAGTCGCCGGCATGTCTGCCGTAAGCCTCTGCATCAACACAGTCGTTCACGAAGTTTGCATCGAGCTCGTCTATCAGATAATACTTACCTTCGAGGTCGACCATCGGACGTGTTTCACCTTTTTTATTTATAAGGAAGAGTGAAGGGATGTGTGCATCCTTTGCTACCTTGGCATCGTCTGCACCGAACGTAGGAGCGATATGTACAATACCCGTACCATCTTCGGTTGTCACATAGTCACCGAGTATTACACGGAATGCGCATTCTTCCATCTCCACGAACTGCTCTTTTCCGTTCTCGCTGTCGAACACCTTTTCCGGATGTGCTGCTACGTAGTCCTTGACGAAAGCCGGAGCATTCTTGTCAACCTTTGCCGTAGGCTTCACCCATGGCATCAGCTGCTTGTAGTGCATACCCTCAAGTTCACGGCCTGTGTATTCGCCTACTATTCTGTAAGGAACGACCTTGTCACCATGCTTGTATTCTTCCATCGGCGCATCTTTGCCTTCCTCCTTGAAGTATGCGCTGAGCAGCGGTTCCGCAATGACTACTGTCAGCTTCTCGTCGTTATACGGATTGTATGTCTGTACGGCAAGATACTTTATCGACGGACCAACACAGAGTGCGGTGTTTGAAGCCAGTGTCCAAGGAGTGGTTGTCCAAGCCATAAAGCAAGGCTTTCCCCATTTTGTCCATTCTTCCTTCGGGTCAGCCACTTCGAAGAGTGCTGTACACGTAGTATCCTTCACATCGCGGTAGCAGCCTGGCTGGTTAAGCTCATGAGAGCTGAGTCCTGTTCCTGCACCCGGACTGTAAGGCTGTATGGTATAGCCCTTATACAGCAGATCCTTGCCGTAGAGCTGCTTGAGCAGCCACCAGAGGGTCTCGATATACTTGTTGTCGTATGTAATGTAAGGATGGTCGAGGTCTACGAAATATCCCATCTCTTCAGTCAGCTTTCTCCACTCGGCGGTAAACTTCATCACGTTCTCACGACACTTGCGGTTGTAGTCTTCTACAGAGATGTATTTGTCTGATTCCTTATTGTCGATGTCAGCTTTTGTAATCCCAAGTTCTTTCTCCACTCCGAGTTCCACAGGAAGTCCGTGTGTGTCCCATCCTGCCTTACGGTGCACCTGGAAGCCCTTCATTGTCTTGTAGCGGTTGAAGGTGTCTTTGATTGAGCGCGCCAGCACATGATGAATGCCAGGATGTCCGTTTGCTGAAGGTGGTCCTTCAAAGAAAACGAACTGCGGGCAGCCCTCACGCTCATCTATTGACTTGTGGAACACATCACTATTGTTCCACATCTCCAAGATTTCTTTGTTTACATTTGTCAGGTTCAATCCTGAGTGTTCGGCAAATTTCTTAGCCATATAAATTAATCTTAAAATTTTAAGTTGTTAATATTAGGGGGCAAAGATACACAAAAAATACATTACGACAAAATACTTTAATGATTCTTTGCTGTTAAAAATCCGTTACTTATAAAGCCGACAAATAGCAACACTCCATAAGGGCAAAAACAGAAAGTTACCGAGTTTCTCATAGAAAGTTACTGAGTTTCTCATAGAAAGTCACGTAATTTCTATAAAAGAGTCACTGGATAGCTTTTCGCAATTCGGCTGGTTGCCACAAGAAATTTGGCAGGTTTTTACAAAAAAGTCACATGGTCAATACAAGAAAGTTGACCGATTAGAACTCAGAATCTCTGGTTTGTGTTTTTTACTTTGTTAACAAAAGAACTTGACATGCAAGCCATGCCAAGCTAAATTCCACCCCACGAGTAGGAAGAAGAAAACCTATTCGTTCTCTTCCTCTGCTGCTCTCAGGATAACACTTGTTGCACCAAGGGTGAACAAGGTGCCGTCGTATATTACGCGACGCTCTTTGTCGCCGAGTATTTCATTGTCAACGAAGGTGCCGGTATTGCTCGGTCCGTCGCGCAGAATATATTTCAGCTTGCCCGTCTTCTTGTCTCTTGAAACGTTTATTACGCAGTGGCTGATGTCCATGCTCGGGTCGTTGGTCTCTATCTTCAGGTCCACCTTGGCATTCTTCATATAGCGTCCGATGATGTTGTCACCCATCTTCAGCGGCAGTACCTGCTTGTAGTGGAACACGTTCTCTATCACCACGATAGAGCCGCATCCGTTCTCGTTGGCATTCTCGTCGGGGTTTTCATCCCTCTGTCGGTCGCGCAGCTTGGTGACACCCATACGGATTCCAAATTCCTTGCCACACTCTGAACACTGGAAGACCAACGACTGCCCTTCCTTATATTTCGTTTCGTCAAAAATAATGTAATTGTCGCACTTTGGGCAACGTACTCTTTTCATAAAATCATCTTACATGAAAAATCCAACTTTCCTCAAACACCTTGTTGCTCTTGAGGCTGTTTAACTCTGACAAAGCTTTTGCTTCGGTGGCATACGAACCGTACACTACCTTGAGCGAAGCTCCGTTTCCGCCTATCACGCGGGCATCCTTGTAGCCGTTTGAATGAAGACGCTCAACAAAGGCTTCGGCATTCGCCTTGGTTATTCTGCATGCAAGCACTATGCAGTAGGAATCTTTCTCCTTCTGTTCGTCTGCCGGAGCAATGGCTTTCTCATGGGCAACGGTTTTCTCCACTGTCGTTTCTGCCGGTTTCACAGATGCTTCTGCATTTTTCAGCTCTGCCTGCTCCGGTTGTTTCTGCTCCGCTTCCGTCTGCTTTGCAGCGGGTTCTCCCGTGCGTACATTATTTATTATGTGAACAGGCTGCACCGAACCGTCTCTCGGAACGAGGTTATACAACAGGCCACAGCTGATGGAGCTCACCTTCTTGCCGTTCTCATAAACGTCAGTATTTATAGGTGTTGCCATCACGAAGAATGCCACCACGGCACATGCCACGGCAATGACGTTGCGCAGCACGCTAACCTTTATGCTTATCGTTCTCTCATCCGACTCATCGTCGCTTGCCATGCTTTCGGCAAGCTTCGACTCCCCGAACGGCAACACTGTCGCGCTGGTCTTTACTTCCGGCGCACCGTCTGCGCTACTCTGTGGCTTAGCCGCTTTCTTGACCGGCAGTTCTACCACTGCAGCCTTGCCTTCGGCAGCTGTCTCATCGGCGAGACGCTGTATCTCAAAGCCGGCAAGTCCGTAGAGGTCAGGAGACAGTATCCCCGATTCACAAGGTTCAAACTCGTATTTTCCTTCCGCATTAATCGTGAGCACACCGATGTCGCTCAGTTCGTAGAAGCCGTCCTTCTCCAGCGTAAGCTTCAGTTCATCCACTTCTGTATCTATCCTGCTGAGAGCCTCCGGATAGCTTATGTCGTATGCCTCAACATAGGACTGCGCCAAGAGGGAATCGTTCATGTTCAGCTTTGCATTGAAGCCGAGCGTACGCATCGGGGGCAGAAACATGTTGTCTCTGCTATCGAAGCGCGCATCAACATGATGGGCGACGAAGCCTCCAAGCCCAGGAACAATGACGCAATCATTGTCGAGCAAAAGTATCTCAATATGTCTTTCCAATTCAATCACGAGTGCAAAATTACTGTTTTCTCGCCAATAAGCCAAGGAAAGACACTAAAACAAAGTAAGCAAATCAAAAAAAGTTATATTTTTTACCCTCAATAAATTTTTTATGTTTACTTTTGCAGGAAATTTAAACGCATTATGGAATTTATTAAGACAGATATCGAAGGTGTCTATATCATAGAACCTAAGGTTTTCAATGATGCCCGCGGCTATTTCTTTGAGGCTTTCAAGCAGGGGGAATTCGAGAAGAACATCGGCAAAGTGGACTTTGTACAGGACAACGAGTCAAAATCTTCATACGGCGTGCTCCGCGGACTACATTATCAGAAAGGTGAATTCTCACAGGCAAAGCTCGTGAGGGTTATCAAGGGAAAGGTTATCGACGTGGCTGTCGACATACGCAAGAGCTCGCCGACCTTCGGCAAACACGTGGCTGTAGAACTGAGCGAAGACAACAAGCGCCAGCTCTTTATCCCACGCGGCTTTGCCCACGGATTCCTCGTATTGAGCCAGGAAGCCATCTTCACATACAAGGTGGACAACATCTATGCCCCACAGAGCGAGGCATCGATAAGATTCGACGATCCAGACCTGAACATCAACTGGCCTATCAGCAAGGACGACGTGCTGACAAGCGAAAAGGACCTCAAGGGCAAGAGCCTTGCCGAAGCGGAACTGTTCGATTAACATATTGGAAACAGAAACTGAATTTACACATTTATGAATATAGCTATTGTCGGAACCGGATATGTGGGACTGGTGTCTGGAGCCTGCTTCGCTGAAGCCGGTGCCACCGTGACCTGCATTGACGTAGACCAAAACAAAATCGAAAGACTGAAAGCTGGAATAATTCCAATCTATGAACCAGGACTCGACGAATTGGTTCACAAGAACGTTAAAGCCGGCCGACTTATCTTCACCACATCGCTTGCTGACGTGATAAACAATCAGGAGATTGTGTTCTCCGCCGTGGGCACTCCACCTGACGAAGACGGCAGCGCAGACCTCAAATACGTGCTGCAGGTGGCAAAGACGATTGGTGAGAACTTGAACAAATACGTGGTTGTAGTCACGAAAAGCACCGTTCCCGTAGGCACGGCAGAAAAGGTGAGACACGCCATACAGGAAGAACTCGACAGACGTGGAGCTGACGTAAGGTTCGACGTGGCAAGCAATCCGGAATTTCTGAAGGAGGGAAATGCCATAAAAGACTTCATGAGCCCCGACAGAGTTGTAATAGGAGTTGAAAGCGAAAAGGCAAAAACCTTACTTACAAGACTTTACAAACCTTTCTTGATTAAAGACTTCAGGGTTATATTCATGGACATACCAAGTGCGGAGATGACGAAATACGCTGCCAACTCCATGCTCGCCACACGCATCAGCTTTATGAACGACATCGCTAACCTGTGCGAAAAAGTGGGTGCCGACGTGAACATGGTGAGGGCAGGAATAGGTTCCGACACAAGAATAGGACGGAAGTTCCTGTACGCAGGATGCGGATACGGTGGTTCATGCTTCCCGAAAGACGTGAAGGCTCTTATCAAGACCGCCGACGACAACGGCTACTCCATGGAGGTGCTGAAAGCCGTTGAGAGGGTGAACGAAAGGCAAAAGGGCATTCTCTACAGAAAACTGAAGGCTGCTTACGCAAGCGAAGGACTCAAGGGAAAGACCATAGCCATCTGGGGACTTGCCTTCAAACCGGAAACCGACGACATGAGAGAGTCAACCGCACTGATTACCATCAACAAGCTCCTTGCCGAAGAATGCACAATAAGAGTATACGACCCTATCGCCATGGACGAATGCAAGCGAAGGATGGGAGACGCCGTTGTATACTGCAAAGACAAATATGACGCCACACTCAACGCTGACGCCTTGCTGCTGCTGACCGAATGGAAGGAATTCAGACTACCAAGCTGGGACGTGGTAAAGAAGGCCATGAGGAAGGCTATCGTCATTGACGGACGAAATATCTTCGACAAGGAAGAGCTGGCAAGTGCCGGATTTGAATATTATTGCATAGGAAAATGAATAAACTGACTTTAATGATTACCGTGGTTGTTGCCGCCCTTATAACGGGATGCAAAAGCGGAAACAACGACAACAACAAAACGGAACGCACCGAAGACCTGCAGGCTAAAAAACTCCTGCAAGGCATCTGGGTGGACTCCGACGAGGAGAACGTGGTGTTCAAAGTGAAAGGCGACACCATATACTATCCCGACTCACTGAGCCAACCCGTACGATTTGCCATCTATGGTGACACACTCGAAATGCAGAATTCCAATGAGTCGAAATACGCTATCATAAAGCAGAGTGCTCATCTCTTTGAATTCAAAAACCAGAACGGAGACGTGGTGAAACTCGTAAAAGGCGAAGACCCTACATACGAACTGCAGTTCGCACCAAAGAAAATGACAAGCGTCAATCAGAACAAAACACTGAAAAGCGATTCCGTCGTGTTCTGTGCCAACGAGAGATACCACTCCTACATCCAGGTAAACCCCACAAAATACAAGGTTTACAAGACATCATACAACAATGACGGACTGGACGTGGAGAACATCTACTTCGACAACACCATACATGTCGGCATATTCAAGCAACAGGCAAGAGTGTTCTCAAAAGACTTTGCAAAAAGCGATTTCGCAAAATTCGTGCCGGCTGACTTCCTGAAACAGAGCGTGCTCAGCGACATCATCCTTACAGGAACAAGCAGCAACACGCTCCATTATGAAGCACAGCTCGCCATCCCCGACAGCTATGTAAGCTATATCGTGAACATAGACATCAACACGGACGGCAAGCTGTCTATGAACATACAGAAGTAAACGGCTAACCCCGTCTGAACTCCGAACAAGTGATTGCCGTGGCAATGGCAACATTCAGACTGTCGGCTGTATCTCTGCCCTTCGGAAAATTAGGTATCAGCAGACGGTTGTTCACGAGTTCGCCTATCGCCGGAGATATACCCTTACCCTCGTTTCCCATAACGATTATGCCATGGGAAGTGAGGGGTTTCTTATATATATCCTCTCCATCGAGAAAAGTACCGTACACGGGATAACCCTCCGGAAGACTTCCGAAAAGCTCTGCCAAGTCAACATACACCACATCCACACGAGCCACACTGCCCATAGTGGCCTGGATGACCTTCGGATTATACACATCCGCCGTATCACGACTGCAGAAAACACGCGTGATGCCGAACCAATCGGCAATACGGATAATGGTGCCAAGGTTGCCGGGGTCTTGCACTCCGTCGAGAGCAAGATACAGTTGCTTGTCATCTACCACATGCTCACCGCCGCCACGAACCGGGAACACGGCAAGCACCTGCTGCGGATGCTGAAGGAAGCTGACCTTGCGCAACTCATTTTCCGTAACGACCACATTACCTTCCTCCACCCTCACCGACGGATTCCGGTCATACCACTCCTGAGTGGCAACAATCATCTGCGGCTGCATAAGTGCCATCAAATCAGCAACGACCTTCGGACCTTCTGCCGCAAAAGTCCGGTTCTTGCTACGCCCTTTCTTGGTCTCCAAAGAGCGGATATACTTTATCTGGTTCTTGCTTATCATACTATTTATCTGAATATACCTACAAAAGTACGATTTTTTTTCTTACTTTTGCAGAATAAAAACAATAAAAGTGGCGAACAGATCATCAAAACAATTTTTCATCATATCAGCTATCTTCGGTTTATCAGGATGCCTGGCAGGATGCTCAGTCACTAAATTCCTGCCCGAAAACGAATATCTGCTGAACAAAGTGAAGCTGGAATCGGAAGATAAATCGCTCGATTTGTCTGCATACGAACCATATATCAGACAGAAGGGAAACACCAAGTGGTTCTCATCATTCCGCATACCCCTGGCTACATATTCGCTCGCAGGAAAGGACTCCACGAAATGGATCAACAAGACGCTGAAGAACATCGGTGAGAAACCGGCTATACTCGACACCACACTCACCCACTCCACACGCACCGACCTGCAGACAGCCCTGCAGAACGCAGGATACCTCGACGCAACCGTCGACACCAAAGCAAATATAGTAAAGAAAAGAAAGGTAAACATAACCTACATACTGAAACCCGGACCGCTATACCATATTAATAATGTGGCATATGACATAAAAGACGACAGCATTGCCGCCAAGATGGAACGCATATACCCAAAGAGAATGTGGCTCAAGAAGGGGATGCCATTCAACGTAGCACAGCTGGACGCTGAGAGGAAGAGGATTACATCCGTACTGACAGACAACGGATATTTCCATTTCCACAAAGATTTCATATCCTTTACCGCAGACTCCGTAAAGGGGGAAAAGCTGGTGAACATTGCATTGCACCTCGACAAATTCAGACCGGCAAACAGCACCTGCGACACTCTGCATACAAGCTACACCATAGGCAGCGTAAACTTTACAGGAGGCAACAACGGCAAACTGCCTCTCAAAAAAGGAACGCTTGCGGAGAACACATGGATTGAGGAAGGAAAGCCATTCTGCTCCACAGACCTGAAACGCACCTACAACAGCTTCGGAAAGCTGCAGGCCATCAGATACACAAACATACAGTTTGCCGAAAGACCCGACACTAATCTGCTCGACTGCAACATACACATCAGCCCTAACAAGCCGAACAGCATCAGCTTCCAACCGGAAGGCACCAACACTGCCGGCGACCTCGGAGCTGCAGCATCGCTGACATACGAGAACCGCAACCTGTTTCATGGCTCTGAAGTGTTCAGCGTGAAACTGCGAGGAGCATTCGAAGCCATCACCGGACTCGAAGGCTATCAGAACCAGAACTATATGGAGTACGGCGTGGAGTCGAAGCTGATATTCCCAAGCTTCGTGTGCCCGTTCCTCTCTAACGACTTCAAACGAAGATCATCGGCAACGTCGGAATTCAGCGTGAGCTATAATCTGCAGAACAGACCGGAGTTCCACAGACGCGTATTCTCCGGCGGACTGAGATACAGATGGACGGACACGAAGAAAAGACATTCATACAAGATAGACGTCATTGACCTCAACTATGTCTACATGCCCTGGATATCGCCTACGTTCAAAAAAGACTATCTCGACAATGCCGACAACCGCAACGTTATCCTCCGCTACAACTACGAGGACCTGTTCATAATGAAAATAGGCTTCGGCATGGCATACAACCATAGGAACAACGCTTTCAAAATCAGTTGCGAAACGGCGGGCAACCTGCTCAACGGAATCTCGCATGCCGCAAAACTGAGCAAAAACACAAGCGGACACTACAAGCTGTTCAATATCGCCTACGCACAGTATGCGAAATTCGACTTCGACTACACCCGAATGATACCGCTCGACAACAACAACCAACTGACGCTGCACGCAGCCCTCGGCGTGGCATACCCGTACGGAAACAGTACCGTGTTGCCTTTCGAGAAAAGATACTTCTCCGGAGGAGCCAACTCCGTGAGGGGATGGAGCGTGAGAGGACTCGGACCGGGAAGCTTCAAGGGAAAGGACGGAGCCATCGACTTCATCAACCAGACAGGTGACATGAAGCTGGACATGAACATGGAGTTCCGCACGTTCCTGTTCTGGAAATTCTACGGAGCGGCTTTCGTGGATGCCGGAAACATATGGACACTACGCAAATACGAAGAGCAACCTGGCGGACAATTCAAGCTCGACTCGTTCTACAAGCAGATTGCAGTGGCTTACGGATTAGGTCTGAGACTCAACTTCAGCTACTTCATCCTACGCTTCGACATGGGTATGAAAGCCATCAACCCTGCCTACGAAACGAAAGAGGAGCACTACCCAATAATAAACCCAAGGCTAAGCCGCGACTTCGCATTCCACTTCGCCGTGGGTCTGCCTTTCTAAAAAAAAGAGCATCGCCAATGGATCATCAACTGACAATCCATTGGCGATGCTTTATATATATGAGCGTGACTTCCGCTAACATATATCCTTATGCTCATTAATGACTATACTTATTATCACTAATCCATATCCTTATAATCACTAACCACCATCCTTATAATCACTAATCAATACTCCATTAATCACTAATCAATACCCATTAATCACTAATCAATACCCCATTAATCACTAATCAATACCCATTAATCACTAATCAATACTCCATTAATCACTAATCAATACCCCATTAATCACTAATCAATACCCCATTAATCACTAATCAATACTACGCATTCACCTTCTTGTCTATAAAATACTTCGGACGATGCTTCACCTCCATATATATCTTGCCGATGTATTCTCCCGTTATGCCGCATGCCATCAACACGCATCCGCCAATGAACCACATGCTGACGAGCAGCGAAGTCCATCCGTCTATCGTATGCCCCGTGAAGTGTTCATACAAGGCATAAGCGACCACGCCGATGGCTATGAGGATAAACGCCACACCAAGATAGGTGATGAGCTGGAGGGGCTTGATGGAGAACGACGTGATGCCCTCGAAGGCGAACGACAGCATCTTGCACAAAGGATATTTCGACTCTCCGGCAAAGCGCTCACTGCGGTCGTAATATACCGAAGTGGAAGGGTAACCCATAGAGGCAACGATGCCCCGGAGAAACAGGTTGTCCTCAGGATATTCCATCAGAGAGAGCATGGCTCGACGGCTCATCAAACGGAAATCAGCATGGTTGTATATTATCCTGCGGTCAAAGAATCTCATCAGGCGGTAGAACGCCAATGCCGTAGTGTGCTTGAAAAAGGTGTCGGTCTTGCGCTCCTTTCTCACTCCGAATACAATGTCGTTGCCCTTGTGGTATTCATCCACCATAAGACAGATGGCATTAACGTCATCCTGCAGGTCGGCATCGATGCTTACGGAAGCGTCACTGTGTGCCGAAGCCCACTTCAGTCCTGCCCACAGGGCATACTGATGACCACGGTTGCAAGACAGCTTCAAGCCGCCAACCAGCGATGTCTCCTTGGAGAGCGTCTCGATAATGCTCCATGTCTTATCCTTGCTTCCGTCGTCTACATATAGTATCATACCCTCGTCGATTGATTTTCTTTCCATCAGACTCTGCAGCACTGCGACAAGGCGCCGTGTTGTCTCATGAAGCACCAATTCCTCATTGTAACAGGGAACAACAATTACCAGTTTCATATCCTATACCTATTTATATATCAATCTATATCTGTTTATCTGCAAGCATACTGCCTGTCAACTTGTTTCTCCTGGTCAAAGCCGGCAATACGCTCGAATCTATATAGCGTAAGCCGTCTTTTGTCATCGCAGCTGCGATGATCAAAACGCCTTACCTTATCCAATCTATACTGGGGGAATGACTTGCGGAAGGCATCATAATCCTCGTCGCCCATTATCATATAGCCACGCTCCGGCCTGTGCGAATCGAGAGGCGTCACACGATCGTTGAGATAGAAATTCACCGAGAACTGGTGCATACGGTTGCGGTCGCCTGGTTTCCAGTCGCTGCGATAATCCCATATCTTCTCTCCCGATGGTATGAGCCTGTCTATCTCGGTGGCTACATAATAGTCAGACTTCACATTCAGCACCCGAGGCAAAACCACTCCGTCGAGCATAAGATATATCGAGAAGACAAGTCCGCACAACGAACAACACAACACGTAGGCATCCGACCTGCGCCTTGCCCTAATGAAAAAAGATACGGCAAGAAGGATTATTATCGTCAACAGAACCACCAAAAGTCCTATCGGCATGGTCTCAAGACTAATGAGGAACGCCACATTCTCTGCAGCATGCTTTCCATGGAATATGGAATGAGGCACGACACCCGTCTTTATAACCAATGCGAGCACCGGCAAAGCCACCGCTATCGCAGACAACAGCCATCCGTAAGCCGTTGCCACACTGCGGTGTCTGCCCGTAACCCACAATATGTATCTTGCGATATAATAAGCTGCAAAGGGATATACGGGCAACAGATATACGCTGCGCTTGCTCTTCGGTATGCAATAGAACACAAATATCAACACGGCACTGATAAGCGACAGGAGGTCCTGGTCGGACATTCCTCTGAAGCGGTGCCATACGTCTGCTGCCGCCTGTCTGATATTATCCGGCAAACGGTATCTCCGTCTCAACACTACAAACAAAGAAAAGACGATGAACAATGTATAAGGCAGGAAGCCCGTTATCATCGTCATCACATTATATATGGCAGGAGCCTCATGCGAAGAATATACCATCTTGCCCGTAAAGCGCAGCACGTTCTCCTCATACACAAGATACAGGAAGGCGTCGCCCCTCTCCAGATAAGCGGCATAATACCAACAAAGGGGCAGTATGCAGGAAGCCAGAACAACGGCAACACACTTGAAAAAAGCACTGAAGAAACGTTCGCCCCTGACAAGCATATACACCCCCATCACCATACATGGCAGCAATGCTCCTACTGGGCCCTTCGTCAAGAATGCCCCACTTAGCAGAAGTACCGTCAGCAACAGGTGCCACTTGCCTCGCGACACATACCAACAATGGAACAAATATACCGCCATTACCATCAGGGCGGACAACATCATGTCTACCCTGCATGCCATACTCGCACGGTGCACCTCAAATGCCGTAAGCGTTATCATGCCTGAAAGAAAAGCAAGTCTGCCGTCAACCCTATTCCGCAACATATAGCAATATGCCGTGAGAACCATGGCTATCGTGGCTATGGCTGACGGGAAACGCGCAGTAAACTCCGTAACGCAGCCTGTAAAAAGTGAACATAAAGCCACACACCAATGAAAGAACGGCGGCTTATACGCTATGTCAACGCCATTGTTTATCGGTGATACCCAATCGCCGGACTGCAACATGGACAATGCCACAACAGCCTCACGTGGCTCTCCCTTGGTGTTGAAGAGGGAGAAACCTAAAAACAATACTACGGATATTATACCTAAAAACAAGAGATATATGAAGCCTCTGTGCGACTTTCCTATATTACTATTCATTATTTCCTATAAATTATTCAATATCGCCAACAAAAGTAACACATGATTCTGAATACAATTTGAATTTTCAGATACTTTTCACTATTTAACAGAAAATATCTAACTTTGCACGCAAAAACTATAATGGGAAGAAACAAATACTCAGAAAAGGAGATTAAGGAGATAGGAAAACTCTTAAGACTAAAGAATTCCGCTAACCGGGCAAAACAAAAGGAAATACGCCATCAGCTGCGTACAGAATACGAATTCAATATTTCCGACTTCAATGAACCGGGCAAAGCCTTTGGCGACATTGAGCTGCAAGATGCCGTAAACCGTGGTGCAATAAAGATTCTTGACGACGCCACTATCGAGGCAATGAAGGAGAAACGGGCAAGAGACAAGGCTCGCGACGAGGCTGAAAAACAGCAGCAGGCTATCGATTCCGGCGAACAGACCGACTGGCAACAGGCTATGAAGGAGTGGAATGATTGGGAGAACAACAAATAGTCAGACTTCGATCCGCAAGACAAGAAGCTCCCAACAGAACTGAAGAAAGCAAAAGAAAAAAATCCTCATATACGTCATAAAGAATCCCCATATACGTCATAACGGCGATATGGGGATTCTCTAATCATAAAAAACAGCGTTACTCTCATTCTTATTTCTTTTCTTCTTCAGCATTTGCCGGAGCTGTTTCAGTCTTTGCAGCCTTTGCCGAAGCTGTCTTGGGAGCAGCCTTTCGGGTTGTCGTCTTCTTGGCTGCAGCTGTCTTTTTTGTGGTTTTCTTTGCCTCAGCCTTTTTCTTTTCAGACAATTTCTCCACCTTGTCCTTCAGTTTCAACTCCTCTTCCTGCATCTTTGTCACCTTGGCTTTCAGACGAACAATCTCGTTGTCCTTCATCTCAATCTCATCGCCCTGGTTCTTTATCGTAGTCAGAAGAGAATCAAGCTCCTCATTGTCGATTTCTTCCGGATAGAGAGAGTTTACTCTGTTGATGAAGTCACCGAGGATATTCATATAGTTGGTGAACGCATCAAACGGCGAACTGTATATTCCCCTGTCAAGCCCCACATTAGAAGGTTTGGTGGTCATAAAGCGGAAGTTGTTGCTTGCCTGCAGATAGTCCCAATCCTGATTGATACGTGGGTCGTTAGCAATGCGCACACGATCAGCTACACTATATAGCTTTTCGAAAGCCTCACGCTGAAGAGCATTACCAAGCCAACAGCTAACATCGCGCTCTTCGTCTACCCATGACAATGTGTCAGGAACATCGAGAGTGCCTACACTATTGGTGTTAGCAAAGATCTCGCTTGGAGTAGCAAACCCAATGCCCTGGTTCTTAGCACATGTTGGCAACGCACGAATGAAGTCGAGGATGTTGCTTGACAATGGCTGAGCAATACCAATAGCTGATAGTTCCATGAAGATATTGATATTCTGCTCCTCTGCTGGTAGAGCTACTATATTATTGATATAGTTGTCGGCAAATAAAGGATAGCCAGGCCAATCAGTATTATTGAAGCGCAATGAGATATCATCGCTGAGGTTTACATCGCGAAGCAACAACTTGAGCTGTGGAGCCAACGCACAATTGTATACATAGTGAGGAGACTTCCATCCCAACACATGCTTAGCGCCTTCGGTAAGCATACCTACGAAGCCCATCTGCGCAGCCTGCATACCAATATCGTCGCTATAGATAAGTGAAGAGTTGCGCAATACCTTTGGCGACTTGCCAAAGTATTCCTTCATCTTAACACATTGCTTCTTTACATCAGCAACAAACGATTCTTCATTTTTCAAAGAAGAAAGTCCGTGAGAATAAGGTTCTGCGAGGAATTCTACACAACCTGTAGCGTTAAGTTCCTGGAGTTTCTCAATAACCTGAGGAGCATGTAGCTCAAGCTGTTCCATACCAACACCAGAGATAGAGAAAGCAACCTTAAAGAAGTCACCATTCTCCTTGATCATATCGAGCAAGGTGTTGAGAGCAGGCATATAAGAGCGCTCTGCTATGTCAGCGATACTACGCTCATTCTCGTAGTCATCGTAATAATAATGGTCGGTACCGATATCGAAGAAGCGGTAGCGTTTGAGATGAATTATCTGATGTATCTCAAAATATAAACATATTGTTTTCATGTCTGTAGTCTTTAAATTTTAAGTATTATTTCCAGCCAAGTGTACGCATGTAGAGTTCCTTAATCCATGCGCCAACTTTCTCCCATGTTATCTGGTCTACCTCACGCTTGCCTTCTTCCTTAAGATAAGTGAAGAGACTCTCGTTGTGGCAGATAGAATATATGGCATCAGCAAGGGCATGAATATCCCAATAGTCTACCTTCATACAGTTAGTGAGGATTTCCGCACAACCACTCTGCTTAGAGATGATAGTAGGAGTACCACATTGCATAGCCTCAAGAGGTGAGATACCGAAAGGTTCGCTCACAGAAGGCATCACATAAACGTCGGAATTCTTCAAGCATTCATATACTTGCTTTCCACGCATAAAGCCTGGGAAATGGAATCTGTCAGCAATACCACGCTCGGCAGCAAGATAAATCATCTGATCCATCATATCGCCAGAACCAGCCATACAGAAACGCACGTTGCGTGTGCGATGCAATACCATATTGGCAGCCTCAACGAAGTATTCCGGTCCCTTTTGCATAGTGATTCGACCAAGGAAGGTAACGACCTTTTCTTTGCCGGTATGGTCAGGACGAGGAATGTCCTGAAGCTCCTGACGAAGTGGATAAACAGCATTATGAACTGCGAAGCACTTGCGAGGATCCTGATGATACTGATTGATAACAGTCTGGCGAGTGAGCTCAGACACACACATGATACAGTCTGCATTGTCCATACCATTCTTCTCTATGCTGTAAACGGTAGGGTTTACCTTACCGCGACTACGGTCGAAGTCTGTAGCATGGACATGGATGCAGAGAGGCTTACCACTAACCTGCTTAGCATGAATACCTGCAGGGAAAGTTAGCCAGTCGTGAGCATGGATAATATCGAAGTCCATGCTACGTGCAACAACACCTGCGATGATAGAGTAGTTGTTAATCTCTTCATGAAGATTTGAAGGATAACCACCAGCAAACTCCATACATCCAAGGTCGTTGACATTCATATAATTAAAGTCGGCATAAATATGATCGCGGAACTTATAATATAGTTCTGGTTCCATGATATGCGAAATGCGATCCTTAACATAGTCGTAGTTGACATCACGATAAGCGATAGGCACACAGTTCATGCCAATAATCTTGGCAAAAGTTCTATCCTCATCGCCCCAAGGCTTAGGTAAGCAAAGGGTGATGTCCATATCGGGTTGTGCATGCAAACCTTCGGCAATACCGAAGTTGGCAGTAGCAAGACCGCCATATACATGAGGAGGATACTCCCATCCAAACATTAAAACTTTCATTTGTCGTCCTCCCTATTATTAATATTTGTATTTCTCCAATAATTCGAGTGTTCTCAACACCTCGCCAACATTCATAGCAAATGAAATGCCACCACGTCCATGGAATGGAGGGTTGCCATCGAAGAGCTCAGGAATAGTGCCGAGGCAATGATAAGACATCTCATCTTCATAGCCCACCATCTGACGCTCGATAAAGCTCAAACGTGTGCGCTTATAGAGCTTCAGCGATGCTTCCATATAGAATCCACCAAGCCAAGGCCAAGCAGTTCCCTGATGATAAGCATAGTCGCGCTGTGTCTGTGGACCTACATACATAGGATTGTAGCCACCACTCTTTGGAGAGAGAGAACGCAAGCCCTTAGGAGTCAGCAACTCACGAGTACATATGTCTACTACACCCTTCTTCTGAGCCTGATCCAAAGGAGAATAATCGAAGGCTGCTGCAAATATCATATTAGGACGAACACTCCAATCGCGTGGATCCTTATCGTCTACATAGTCGAACAAATATCCATGCTCATTGAGGAATACCTCAACGAATGAAGTCTTCACCTTCTCAGCCAACTTATTAAGATGGTCTACCTGTGCATTGTTGCCAGAAAGTTCTGCCAACGAAGCAGCAAAGCACAAAGCATTATACCACAAAGCGTTGAACTCAACGATATAACCAGTACGAGGCACAACAGGACGACCATTAGCAGTAGAGTTCATCCAAGTAACGGCTTTCTTCTTGCCCTCAGAATATAGGAGTCCGTTTTCTCTAAGTTCGAGATTGTTATGCTTATTAGCTTCGATAAACTTCACGATGTCGGCAACAAGTTTACCATACATCTCATTACATTTCTCTAACGAAGCCTCCTTGGCATATTGCTGAATAGCCCATATTGCCCAAAGCAATACATCTGGCTGTTCGATTTCTGTCATCAAACCTGTGAGAGGTTTACCAGCCATAAACTCACGGATGCCACGCTCGGCAGTCTTCATCACGAGTTCAAAATAATCTTGCTCCTCAATAGAGAGTGTAAGACCAGGAAGCGAAATGAATGTGTCGCGTGCACGACATTTGAACCAAGGATAACCTGCAAGGAGATAACGATCATCATTCTTCTTGCGGATATGGAATTGGTGTGCTGCATTAACCAAGCAATGGAAGAAGTTGTCGCGAGGACTACGCTCTGCCACTTCCTCATCAAAGAGTTTTTTTAATGCTGAAGGTTTGATGGAAGAAATAGCAGCAGAGAATACGATACTCTCACCCTTCTTGATAGGCATCTCGAAATATCCTGGAACATAAAGATCCTCAGTAGAAGCATAACCACGCTCCTGCTCCTTTGGATATTCTACGCCACGATACCAATCTGGATGGAATACAAATTCGTTCTTCTTGCTGAACTGCATATACAAATCTGGATAACCCTCGTACATGCAAGTTTTAATACCATTGTCTACAGGATAGAAGTCACGAGAGGCTACAGTATTTTCATGGGTAAATTGCCTTACGCTTCTGAAAGCGAGGAAAGGACGAAAACGGAGTGTTGTTGCTGAATGGGCATCAACGAGGGTGTAGCGAATAAGAATACGATCTTCGTAATGCTGGAAGACCACCTCTTTCTTAAGCAACACACCACCGACACAATAGATGGTTGTAGGGACTTTGTCACAATCGAACTCGCGAATGTACTTATGTCCCATAGGACTAAAGTTGTTGCCCTGATACTTATGCAAGCCAAGATTAAATTCTGCTCCATGCTGTACGACTGTAACATCAAGAGATGAAAGCAAAACATGATTATCGTCGTCAATTTCTGGAACAGGAACAACGAGTAAACCATGATACTTTCTGGTGTTGCAATCTACGATAGTAGAACAAGAATAGGCTCCCGAACGATTTGTACGTAACAATTCCTTCGGTAACGAGTCCTGCAAGTTAGTCATTAGAGCCTTTTCAAATCTAAGATAACTCATAGTTCTATTAAGGTTAGTTATATAAATATTATTGATTTATCGTTTCAAGGTCATGGCTTAAATCATACGATTATCTGCCATAGGCTTTATTTGGCTCAAAGTTAAACAAAAAAACTCAACCATACAAACTATTTCCCAACAATTTGTAAAAATAACGATAATTAAGGGAAGAGTGAAGAAGATAAGTGAAGAGTGAAGAGGGAAGAATCAAATAGAAGTGAAGAGGGAAGAATGAAGAATGAAGAATGAAGAACGAAGAGTGAAGAATCAAATAGCTATACTCAAATAATATAAACTAATCGATTCTTCACTCTTCGTTCTTCACTCTTCACTTAATACCCTTTCCATCCAGGAATGATAAAGTTGAGCACTTCTTGCTCTACAGATATGCTAAACATACCCTTTGGAGTATTCATAAGTCTGCCATCTATGCCCACCATGGCATTCTGTGTGTTTTCAAAAACAATTTCCTGTGTGCGATAAGGATGCACACTCTTATGATTGAGGAATTTACCACGAACGAACATGTAGATACCTTCAAACAGCTGAGTCATCTCTGGGTGATAAACTACAGAGACGTCAAGTAAACCATTGTAAGGCACAGCATTAGGAGTTTGACCATAGCCTTGACAGTTACCTACGCACACGGTCATCACCTTACGCTTTATCTTATCGGTATTCAAACGAATAGACATTTTGTAGTCCATACGTTGGAACAACAACAATAGGAATGAAGACACAAACGACAGCGTACGCGAGCCAAAAAGGTGATGAGTTTTGCGTCTAAGATTCATAATAGCAGCAATAAGACCAACATTCACGCAATTGAGGAAATAGCGATGACAAGTCTCATCGTGCTTGTTAGTATATCGAATGCATCCAAGGTCAATCTTTCTGATTCTACGTTCTTTTATCCACCCGATAATCTTAGCATACTCATCTTCTTTATAATCCCAAAAGTGTGCAAAGTCGTTCATCATACCATTAGGAATAACTCCCAACGCTATCTGATCGCGAATTTCTTTCTCAGTCTGCATCAAGCAGTTTACAGCATCATTTAAGGCAGAATCGCCACCAATAATGACTATAGTCTTATAACCATTATTGATATACATCTTCACCAATCGTTCTACGCTCCCCGTGTTTTCGCTCTGCACATAGTCGTAGTCCACTTGCTGTTCCTTTAGGCATTGTTCTATCTTAGCCCATCTTTTGGCTGACGGCATCATCACTCCCACCTTAGGGCAATAAACGATACCCCATTTGCCATTTGCTTGATTTGTCATCATACTTGTGTGTATTGTTGATTGAGTTTCAAAATTAGGTCCACTTTCTCGTCCATAGGTAGTGTTGCGTCTATCCAATGAATCTTTGTTCCGCGACGCTCCATACCTCTAAACCATGTCATCTGTCGCTTAGCAAACTGATGAATAGCTATCTGGAGTTTAGAAAACATCTCTTCGAATGTAAGTTTACCTATAACATATTCTGTTACATATTTATATTCCAAGCCATAGTATATAAGGTCGTCAGGAGCTACTCCACTATCAAGTATAGAGCGAATCTCATCGACCATACCTTCGTCAAGGCGCTGACGCAGACGTTTTGTTATCTTCTGACGTCGCAACTCTCTGTCGATATCAACTCCTATCACTAAGGAATCTACAGACGGCATCTCGCGTTGTCCGAGATTATTCTCAAGATTATAAGTTTCTATCTCTATGGCTCTTATGGCACGCTGAGCAGTATCTACATCCGAATGGTTGTGCATATTGCTACCAGTCTGCTGCTTGAGCGACTTTAGAATTTCTGTAAGTTCTGCGAGCGACTTACCTTCAAGGCTTTCTCTAAGTTGTGGATTTTGTGGCACAGGCGACAAAGCATAACCCTTAAGAACAGCCTCGATATACAAGCCTGTTCCGCCACATAATATTGGTTGCACACCACGCTTAGTGATGTCTTCGTATGCATCATTGAAATCTTGCTGATAACGGAATAGGTTGTATTTGGTGCCAGCATCAGCAATATCTATAATATGATAAGGTATCTGTTTGCCATCAACAACATAATCGGCAAGATCTTTACCTGTTCCAATATCCATATTGCGATACACCTGGCGAGAGTCGGCACTAATAATCTCGCCACCCATCACGGCAGCAAGATGAGCAGCAAGCGTAGTCTTTCCGCTTGCCGTAGGACCCAATATCGTTATCAACCTTTGTTTCATGTTGGCAAAGATACAAAATTTTCCGATATAGATAACTAAGAAAGAGAAAAAAAGGAGTATGAAGCCACGAAATGAAGCCTCATACTCCTCTTTTACGCAAAAAAGCCTAGCATTTTGCAATGCTAGGCTATATTATTGTTGTGTAATCGCTTTAGCGGTATTACTTCAACTCTGCGAGGTACTTGATAGTACGAACCATCTGAGAAGTATAAGAGTTCTCATTGTCGTACCAAGAAACTACCTGTACCTGATATGTGTCGTCGTCGATCTTGCTAACCATTGTCTGAGTAGCATCGAAGAGAGAACCGAAACGCATACCGATGATATCAGAAGAAACGATCAACTCATCGTTGTAACCGAAGCTCTCGTTAGAAGCAGCCTTCATTGCAGCGTTGATACCCTCAACAGTTACGTCCTTACCCTTAACAACAGCTACAAGGATAGTTGTAGAACCTGTAGGAGTTGGAACGCGCTGTGCAGAACCGATCAACTTACCGTTCAACTCAGGAATTACGAGGCCGATAGCCTTAGCAGCACCTGTTGAGTTAGGAACGATGTTCTGAGCACCTGCACGTGAACGACGGAGGTCGCCCTTACGCTGAGGACCATCAAGAATCATCTGGTCGCCTGTGTAAGCGTGGATTGTAGACATGATACCAGACTGGATAGGTGCGTACTTGTTCAAAGCGTAAGCCATAGGAGCCAAGCAGTTTGTTGTACAAGAAGCTGCAGAGATAACCTTATCTGCTGGAGTCAAAGTCTTGTGGTTTGTATTGTAAACGATAGTTGGGAGATCGTTACCTGCAGGAGCAGAGATAACTACCTTCTTAGCACCTGCTGTGAGGTGTGCAGAAGCCTTCTCCTTAGATGTATAGAAACCTGTGCACTCAAGTACTACGTCAACACCAAGCTCACCCCAAGGAAGCTCAGCTGCGTTTGGCTTAGCGTAGATAGTGATTTCCTTACCATCAACGATGATAGAGTTTTCTGTTGCCTCTACAGTGTGCTTGCCCTCACCGTACTTGCCAGCGAAGCCACCCTGTGCTGTATCATACTTAAGAAGGTGAGCCAACATTTTTGGAGATGTAAGGTCGTTGATTGCAACTACCTCATAACCCTCTGCCTCAAACATCTGACGGAAAGCCAGACGACCAATACGGCCGAAGCCGTTAATAGCAACTTTTGTCATTTTGTTTAATATTTAAATTAATGGTTGAAATAATTTTTACCCAAATTAACTATTTTGCAAATGCTATCGAACAGAAACATTCAAAAAGCAATACTTTTGAGCATTTTTTCTTATTTACGAGCGCAAAGTTACAAATTATTTTCTATATTTGCATTCAATAGATGTATTAAATAATATAAAAATATCATTAAGACTTAGGTTATATTGATATTCATATAAGCTTAAACAGTCATACTGACAACTCTATATTACAAACAGAAACATAAAAGCAAACACTAATGGGAAAATTTCTAAATGAATTCAAGGCATTTGCCGTTAAAGGCAACGCAGTAGACATGGCTGTCGGTGTTATCATCGGTGGCGCTTTTGGTAAGATTGTGTCTTCAATCGTTGACGACATTATCATGCCTCCTATAGGCTGGCTTATTGGTGGTGTTAACTTCACCGACCTTAAGTTCACTCTGCCTCGGGTAGAGATACCTGGCGTTGAAACTATGACTGCAGCCACCATCAACTATGGTAATTTCATTCAGACTCTGCTCGACTTCGTAATCATAGCATTCTGCGTTTTCATGCTCGTTAAGTTCATCAACAAATTAGCGCATAAGCAGAAAACTGAGGAGGCTACTAAGCCTACTCCAAAGCCTGAGCCATCGGCAGAAGAGAAGCTATTGATGGAAATCCGCGATTTGCTAAAGAACAAGCAATAATAAGAACTTCCACATTTCTAACTGAGGTATACGTCTTTTAATATTAAAGGTGTATACCTTTTTTATGCCTATACTTACATATAATTATGCGAATAGTCGTATCGGCCTATGTGACTAGTCGTATTTGCTTGTGCGAATAGTAGCATAAGCCTATGAGGATAGTCGCATAAAAAGCCTTGATTATTTTTATGAGAAAGCTATCTAATATAGTCTTTTGTCAGCATATCATAATATAGAGCCTCAAGCTCTGCCGAACTGAGGTTTTCTACCGAATGAGTAATCATGCGTATCAACTCTTCTCTACGAAGGTCGGAAGAGGTGGAACCGAAGGTTGTGTATGTCTTTGCCATTGTTTTTCGTGTTTTATAACTAATTGTAGTTGGATGTTCAACAATAGATGAAAGGATATTATTTATCTACATCGTAACCAAAGAGTGCAAAGTCGCCTTTTGATGGATCATGGGGGAATACTTCAAGCATTATTTGGCGCAGCAATTCTACCGATTTCCATGTAGCCGTCTTCTGCATCAAGAGTCCTAAGCGCGTAGACATCTGAAACACGTGGGTATCCATAGGGATATAAAGATTGCGCTTGTCGATGAAGTCAGCCCATAAGCCGAGGTCTACAGGCGAAGCATCACGAACCATCCATCGCATAAACATCACCGGACGTTTACACAACGACGACTTAGGCAACGGCACGATGCCTTTCATTCCTCTATCGGCAAACCAACGACCGAAAGCATCAAGCACCTTCACCACGTCAGTATCTGCCGACGATTGTTTAGATGATGCTGCATGAGCAAACTCACCCAACGAGCCATATAATATAATAAGGTGGCGAAGTATGCCAAAGAAAGCGTTCATCTTCTCATAGTCATAAAGGCGATAAAAACAGTCTTTAGTGGACGGAATATCATGGGCATATTCGCCTGACTTTATCCATTCATAGATATCGCCATTGGCAAAGTCGAGCAACTGCTGTATCTTTGGCAGAAACTGTTTGCGCGAACCATAGCTTAGGCACGAAGCCACAAAGGCTGTAGCTTCTTGGTTTTCGCGTCCCTCCACTTGGTGCATAAACCATGATGGGTCACCATTTATGAAGTCGGAGGTTTCGTATCTTTCAGCCAACTCACGCAGCAAGTTGGCAGTATCATTATTTATCATGTGATGTTGCATTTATATAATGCAAAAGTAGCTTTTTATATCGACATCCACAAGTATATAGCAGCAAAAGCTGTCATTATAACGACATTATTTGTTTGGCTCAACATTTTTGTCTACTTTTGCAAAGCATCATTATAATAATGAGCTACATCTTTGAATCACATATCACATTAATCATGAACAACAACAGAATATGCAAGCTCTTCGGAATAGAACTTCCGATTGTGGCAGGAGGAATGGTTTGGTGTAGCGGTTGGCGACTGGCTGCTGCGGTAAGCAATGCTGGAGGCTTAGGACTCTTGGGTGCAGGCTCTATGCATCCCGACACTCTGCGCGAACATATCCATAAGACTAAGGCTGCAACATCTAAGCCTTGGGGTGTTAACATACCGTTGATGTATCCTGATATGGAAAACTTATTGGATATCATCGTTGAAGAAGGCGTGAAGATAGTCTTCACTTCTGCTGGTAGTCCGAAGAAATACACCCAATGGTTTCATGAGCATGGCATATTGGTTGCACATGTAGTGTCGAGCAGCAAGTTTGCTAAAAAATGCGAAGAGGCTGGCGTAGATGCTATCGTTGCCGAAGGTTTCGAGGCTGGCGGACATAATGGTAGAGAGGAATCTACTACGATGACTCTTATTCCTCAGGTTCGCAAAGCCACTACCCTACCCCTTATTGCTGCTGGCGGTATTGCTTCAGGCCAGGCTATGGTAGCAGCAATGGCGCTTGGCGCAGAGGGAGTACAGATAGGTACAGCCTTTGCTTTAACCAAAGAGAGTAGCGCTGCGGAAGCTTTCAAATTGGCTTGTATATCTGCCAACGAAGGCGACACCATGTTATGTTTGAAGAAGATTGCTCCTTCGCGTCTGCTCCGCAATCAACTATTCAATCGCATTGCCGAAGCTGAAGCTAATGGTGCTTCTGCCGACGAGTTGCGAGCATTGCTCGGAGAGAAGTCTACCAAGCGTGGTATCTTCGAGGGCGATATTGAGAATGGCGAGATAGAGATTGGTCAGATTGCATCAAGCATATCGTCGATAGATAGTGTGGCTGACTGTATGTCGCGCATAATGAGAGAATATCAGGAAACTATAGATAGAATAAAAATGCTATAACGGCATTATTGAAAGGATTAAAAAAAAAACAATGAAAGTATTATTGGTAAATGGCAGTCAGCACAAGGATGGCTGCACTCACACAGCTCTTAGAGAAGTAGCAAGCGAGTTAGAACGCCTCGGCATCGAGACTGAGGATTTTTGGTGTGGCAACAAAGCAATAATGGGATGCATAGGTTGCGGCAAATGTAGCACTACAAAGCGTTGCTGGTATAACGACGACACCGTGAATGCCTTCCTTGATAAGGTGGGCGAAGTAGACGGTTTCGTATTTGGCACACCTGTACACTTTGCTGGTCCTTCAGGCTTCATCAAGCCATTCATGGATCGTGCATTCTGCTCTAAGCAAGCTTTGTTCTTCAATAAGCCTGCAGCAGTAGTTGTTAGCTGCCGTCGTGGTGGTGCACAAGGAGCTTTCGAGGATATCAACCGCTATTTCACTATCTCTAATATGCCTGTGGTATCGTCTAAATACTGGAATCAGGTACATGGCAACAAACCTGAGGAAGTGAAGCAAGACCTTGAGGGTATGCAGGTTATGCGTCAGTTGGGTCGCAACATGGCATGGCTACTGAAATGTATCGAAGCTGGTAAAAATGCAGGAGTAGAGCTCCCTGAGCACGAGGCTGCAGTAAAGACCAACTTCATAAGATAAATAGATTTCGCTATTTGCGAGGAATAATAAAAAAGGATAACACTCTCGGATATGGCAACCAATTCAAGATACCAAATAGACATGCTCAATGGCCCGCTGCTCAAGAAGATTATCATGCTTGCGCTACCTTTGGCAGCAAGCAGCTTGTTGCAGCAGTTATTCAATTCTATCGATGTGGCGGTAGTGGGAAGATTTGCAAGTAGCCAGGCTTTGGCTGCAGTGGGCAGTAACACGCCTGTGATAAATCTTCTCATCAACCTCTTTGTAGGCATATCGATGGGTGCCAACGTGATAATATCCAACCATATAGGACAAAATGACAAGAAGAGCATTCAAGATGCTGTGAGCACCGTAGGCATGGTGGCTGTGGCGAGTGGACTGTTTCTTATGGTATTAGGAATATGTGTGGCTCGTCCTATCTTGGAATTGATGGATACCCCACCCGACGTTCTTGACATGGCAGTCACATATCTGCGCATATATTTCTTGGGCATTCCATTCTTCATGATATTCAATTTCGGCTCTGCCATATTCAGAAGTATGGGCGACACACGCCGACCATTATATATATTGGTGGTGGCAGGAATCGTGAATACCATCCTCAATCTTGTCCTCGTCATCGTTTTCCACATGAGTGTGGCAGGTGTGGCTATAGCTACTTCGATAGCTAATGCGGTGAGTGCAGGCTTGATAGTATATATGTTGTTGCACGAGAAAGAGCCTTATCAACTAAAGCGCCTACATATAGAATGGCGAGAGTTGAAGCGCATGTTGCAGATTGGCATACCGGCAGGAGTTCAGGGTATGGTATTCTCGTTGTCGAATGTTGTTGTGCAGACAGCCATCAACGGCTATGGCTATGGAGCAATAGCAGGTTCGGCTGCAGCAGTCAACTTCGAATACTATTGCTATTTCCTTATTGCAGCATTCAATGGTGCAGCTATCTCGTTTATAGGTCAGAACTATGGTGCCGGAAAGTTAGACCGTGTAAACCGTGTATTCTGGATTTGCTTAGGATTAGCAGCGTTGACTTGCGCTTTGGCAAACTGGTCGTTCACATGGCAGTATCACTATGTGCTGAGTCTATTCTCTACCGACCCTACGGTTATCGACTATGGCAACATAAGAATGCACACGGCTCTTGCCTTCCAGTTTATTGCTGCCACCTACGAGATTTCGGGCTCTGCAATGCGAGGTATGGGCAAGTCTGTTGAACCAACTATCATCACCATCATCGGCACATGTCTGCTTCGTATGGTATGGGTATTCATGATACTACCTCAATACAACGACTTCTTCCACCTTATGATGGTTTATCCTATATCATGGGCTATTACAGGCACATTGATGCTCATCCTCTATGCCGCTCATTGGCGAAAGGTAAAGAAGATGGCATTATAACTATTAAAACAACAAGGCAGATAACCCACATGGATTATCTGCCTTATTTATATTATATAGGAAGAGTGAAAGAGTATAGAATTCTTAATTCTTCACTCTTCACTTTCCTACTCCCACTCTATTGTTGAAGGTGGCTTTGAAGAGATATCATAGCATACGCGGTTTACGCCACGCACCTTGTTGATAATCTCGTTGCTAACCTTAGCCATAAAATCGTATGGAAGATGTGCCCAGTCAGCTGTCATTGCATCGGTAGATGTAACAGCACGCAAAGCAACTGGATGTTCGTATGTACGCTCATCGCCCATAACACCTACGCTACGAACTGTAGAGAGCAATACTGTACCAGCCTGCCAAATCTGATCGTAGAGCGAAACCTCTATCTCGCCATTCTGCATGTTGGCAGGAACACCAGCTGCAAGAACCAAACGAGCTTCTTCGCCAGAAAGCTTAACCTTATAGTTGCGCAATCCGCGGATATAGATATCATCAGCATCCTGAAGAATGCGAACCTTATCAGGAGTGATATCGCCAAGAATACGAACTGCAAGACCTGGACCAGGGAAAGGATGACGAGTGATGAGATGCTCTGGCATACCCAAAGAGCGACCTACGCGACGAACCTCATCCTTGAACAACCATTTCAATGGCTCACAAAGTTGTAGGTGCATCTCCTTAGGAAGACCACCCACGTTATGATGGCTCTTGATAACTTTTCCTGTGATATTCAAGCTTTCGATACGGTCTGGATATATAGTGCCCTGTGCAAGCCACTTAGCACCTTCAATCTTCTTAGCCTCAGCATTGAACACCTCTACGAAGTCGCGACCGATAATCTTACGCTTCTGCTCAGGGTCGGTTACGCCAGCAAGGTCAGCAAAGAACTTCTCGCTTGCATCTACACCAATAACATTCAAGCCCAAGCACTCATAGTCGTGCATAACATCACGGAACTCGTTCTTGCGCAACATGCCATGGTCAACAAAGATACAGGTAAGGTTCTTGCCAATTGCACGATGAAGCAATACTGCTGCTACAGATGAGTCTACGCCACCAGAAAGACCGAGAATAACCTTATCGTCGCCAAGCTGAGCCTTAAGTTCTGCTACTGTTGTGTCAACGAAAGAGTCTGCGCTCCAGCTCTGCTCAGAACCACAGATGCCTACAACGAAGTTCTTCAACAACTGTGTGCCCTGTACTGTATGGAACACCTCTGGATGGAACTGTACTGCCCATACATCCTTGCCATTAGTATAGCTGGCATATTTTACATCAGCAGTAGAAGCAATACACTTGAATCCCTCAGGGATTGCGGTGATGGTATCACCATGACTCATCCAAACCTGCGAATTGTCATCAAAACCAAGGAAGAGAGGATTTGTCTTGTCTACAGTTTGAAGATGAGCACGACCATACTCGCGAGAGTCAGCCTTCTCAACCTTTCCACCAAGGGAATGAGAGATAAACTGTGCACCATAGCAGATGCCAAGAACAGGCAAACGACCCATAAAACGAGAGAGGTCTACCTTGAAAGCCTCAGGGTCGTGAACTGAATATGGCGAACCGCTAAGAATAACACCTATCACGTCGCTGTCATCTTCGGGATACTTGTTGTAAGGAAGTATCTCGCAGAAGGTATCGAGCTCACGCACACGGCGTCCGATGAGCTGTGTGGTCTGTGAACCGAAATCGAGAATGATAATTTTCTGTTGCATGTTCTATTATTATATATTGATTGTCTATTAATTCTAATTTGCTTTGTCGTCGTAGCCTTACATCTTATTTATATAACTCCTTCAAGAAATCTTCGGCTTCGCAAATAGTCTCAGCCTTGCCAACATCCATAAGCCTTAGGCCTTCGGCTTTATGCCCAATAATATTTGCTTTGCCACATTCACGAATATAGAAGTCCATGATACCAAATTTCTCGGGATATGATGCCATCATCGGGAATAGGCGTGGGGAAATAATATGGATACCAGCAAATGCAAGTTTGCTATAAGCATCAGCACCATTAGCTATTGCCTTTTCGCCCTTCACCTCCTTGGTTTCGATATTCGTCCAACCGGTCATACGCATATCTTCATCAAAGAGCAGATATCGTTTTGTCTTTCTTTCGCTAACGAGCAATGTTGCATCGTTATCGGCATTAGAAAGATAGAAATCACGGAGGTCTACGTTGCTCAATATGTCAACGTTGTGAATAAGAATAGGAGTTTCGGGAGAAAAGAAATGTGAAGCTTTGCGTATGCCACCACCAGTATCAAGTAGCATAGCTGTTTCGTCGCTGATATGAATATCCAAACCAAAGTTGTCGTTAGCTTTAAGATAATCCACAATCTGCGAGGCAAAATGATGCACATTTACCACAATATTGGTAAATCCTGCCGATTTCAAATTAAGTATTACATGTTTCAAAAGCGGCTCACCCCCTACCCTTACCAAAGCCTTTGGCATAGTATCTGTAAGAGGTTTAAGACGTGTACCGAGCCCTGCGGCAAAAATCATTGCTTGCATCATGCTGCAAAGTTAGTGCAAAAGAATGGAATAACAAAACAAATACGAAGTTTTGTTTTGATTATTCCTGAGTGCAGCCTAACTTATCTAAAGTTAGTGCAAAATTTCGATTAAGTGAAAAGAATGCAAATATATTTGTATTCTTGAGCGTTAGAAATTTATTTAAAAGAATGGAATAACAAAACAAATACGAAGTTTTGTTATTCCATTCCACATATTACTCAGCTTCCAGCACTTGCTGGATATTCTGTTCACGATGGCATATTCTTACTTCTATACCAAACTTTTCATGAAGATGCTCTGCAAGATGTTGAGCAGAATACACACTACGATGCTGACCACCAGTACATCCGAACGAGAACATCAGAGAAGTGAAACCACGTTGGATATATCTCCTTACGTGGGCATCAGCGAGTTTATATACACTATCAAGGAAAGTCAATATCTCGCCATCATCTTCGAGGAAGCGGATAACAGGTTCATCCAAGCCTGTCAACTTCTTATATGGTTCATAGCGTCCAGGGTTATGAGTGCTACGGCAGTCGAAAACATATCCTCCTCCATTGCCGCTCTCATCCTCAGGAATACCTTTTCTAAATGAGAAGCTAAACACTCTCACCACCAGCGGACCTTTGCCATCATATTTAGAGAATGTAGCAGGACCATCCAATGGGTTTGCCTTATATATATTACTATCTGTTGTCTTATATCCATCGGCTCTACTTGCTGCCGTCTGCTGGATATGAGCAAACTGTGGCAGTTCGGTAAGTCGCTTGAGCATATCCATCATATATGGATAAGGGAATACCGACTCGCCCATTGCTATCAAGTCGCGAAGGTTGTCCATAGCAGGCGGAATGCTATCTAAGAAATGTTTCTTACGCTCAAAATATCCACGGAATCCGTAAGCACCAAGCACCTGCAAGGTGCGGAACAATACAAATAATGACAATCGTTCTACGAAATGTCGTACCGAAGGTACCTCGATATAATTCTTCAGCGAGTTATAATATTCCCAAACGAGTTCGCGACGAAGCTTATAAGGATATTTTGCCGATGCCTGCCATAGGAACGAAGCAAGGTCGTAATAATAAGGACCTTTGCGACCGCCCTGAAAATCAATAAAATATGGTTTTCCATTAGCATCAAGCATCACGTTGCGAGCTTGGAAGTCGCGATATAGGAAGCAATCATCATTCTCTGATGTAAGGTCTTTAGCAAAAAGTCGGAAGTTGGCTTCAAGCTTTAGTTCATGGAAGTCAAGACCCGTAGCTTTCAAGAAGCAATACTTGAAATAGTTAAGGTCGAAGAGCACACTATCTTGATCGAACTCAGGCTGTGGATAGCAATTGCTCCAGTCCATGCCGCGTGCACCTTCTATTTGTATGCGAGGCAACTCACGGATAGTATTTATCAATAGCTGTTTTTCGAGTTTGTTATATCGTCCGCCAGCCTCACGTCCACCACTTATAGCATCAAAGAGCGAGGTATGTCCAAGGTCGGTTTGCAAATAGCAAAGTTCATCATCGCTAACTTTTAGCAATGTTGGCACAGGCAATTTGCATTCTGTGAAATGACGACACATGTAGATGAAAGCATGGTTTTCGTCGCGACTTGTACCAACGACACCCACTATGCTTTCTCCATTTTCGTCAAACAAGCGATAATACTGTCTGTTGCTTCCTGCCATCGGAAGCTTCTCTATACTAGTAGGCTCTGCGCCTTTCCACTCCTTATATAATTGTATAAGTTTTTGCATGATGCTTTAAATTATTTTGCGATAGTACAAATATACTACTATGCAAAGGTAATATAACTTGAAGACAATACAAAATAAAAGCATTTATTTTGATACAAAAAAAAATCGGATGTCTCACGACAACCGATTTTCAAAAAACAAACTACTTAAAAACTAATCTACTAAAACAAATCAAATTTCGTTATCTAATCTCTTTTTAGAGAAGCGATATTATCCTTTTCTTGCTGCAAAGGTAGCACCTTTATTCTTAACTACCAAATAATTACATATTAATTTATATGTCTTACGATTAAAATTATTTAAAAAGGAGATAATCTCTTGCGAGACTATCTCCTTTTGTTATCTGAAGTTTACAATAGTGTACTTATTTTACTTCATTACATCATGCCACCCATACCTGGCTGACCCATTGGAGCTACAGGCTTATCCTCTGGCTTGTCACAGATAAGGCACTCAGTGGTGAGGAACAAACCTGCGATAGAAGCTGCATTCTCAAGAGCTACACGAGCAACCTTTGCAGGGTCGATGATACCTGCCTTGCGCAAATCTTCGTAAACATCCTTGCGAGCATTGTAACCGAAGTCACCTTCACCCTCACGAACCTTGTTTACTACTACTGAACCTTCGCCACCTGCGTTGGCTACAATCTGACGAAGAGGAGCCTCGATAGCACGCTCAACGATGTTGATACCAGTCTGCTCGTCAGCATTCTCGCCCTTCAACTCTTTCAAAACATTCAAGGCACGGATATATGTTGTACCACCACCGGCAACAACACCTTCCTCCATAGCAGCACGAGTAGCGCAAAGAGCATCGTCAACACGATCCTTCTTCTCCTTCATCTCGACCTCGCTGTTAGCACCTACGTAGAGAACTGCTACACCACCTGCGAGCTTAGCCAAACGCTCCTGGAGTTTCTCCTTGTCGTAAGAGCTCTTTGTGTTTGCAATCTCATTCTTGATCTGAGCAACGCGGTCTGCGATGAGTTCCTTCTGACCAGCACCATCAACGATAGTGGTATTGTCCTTAGAAACTGTTACCTTCTTAGCCGAACCACACATATCGAGAGTTGCCTGCTCAAGCTTCAAGCCCTTATCCTCGCTGATAACTACACCACCAGTAAGAACTGCGATATCTTCGAGCATAGCCTTACGACGATCGCCGAAACCAGGAGCCTTAACAGCACAAATCTTCAAACCACCACGCAAACGGTTTACAACCAATGTGGTAAGAGCCTCTGAGTCTACATCCTCAGCAATAACGAGCAATGGACGTCCGCTCTCTGCTGCTGGCTGAAGGATAGGCAAGAAATCTTTAAGGTTGCTAATCTTCTTATCATAGATGAGGATGTATGGATTCTCCATTACACACTCCATCTTCTCTGCATCTGTTACGAAATAGCCAGAGAGGTAACCACGATCAAACTGCATACCCTCAACAACACCAATGTTGGTATCGCGGGTCTTGCTCTCCTCGATAGTGATAACACCATCCTTAGAAACCTTACGCATAGCGTCAGCAAGAAGCTTACCGATTTCTGGATCGTTGTTAGCTGAAACTGTTGCAACCTGCTCAATCTTATCATAGTTGTCGCCTACAACCTCAGCATTCTCCTTGATAAAGTCTACAACCTTAGCTACAGCCTTATCAATACCGCGCTTCAAATCCATAGGATTAGCACCTGCAGTAACATTCTTCAAGCCTTCGTTTACGATGGCCTGTGTAAGAATAGTTGCAGTAGTTGTACCATCACCAGCATCATCGCCAGTCTTGCTTGCTACACTCTTTACGAGCTGTGCACCAGTATTCTCAAATTTATCTTCGAGCTCCACTTCCTTAGCTACGGTTACACCATCCTTAGTAATCTGAGGAGCACCAAACTTCTTTTCGATAACAACATTGCGACCTTTAGGACCAAGTGTCACCTTTACTGCGTTAGCCAACTGATCTACGCCCTTCTTAAGCAATTCGCGAGCGTCTACATCAAATTTAATATCTTTAGCCATTTTCTTTTTAATGTTTAATTATTAATGTTTATTGTTTACTTAGTTGTTTATGCATAATGTCTCATAATAAGCATCACGCATCAAACACAAAACATTATCATTTATTCTTCAACAACAGCGAGAACGTCGCTCTGACGCATCATAAGATATTTCTCGCCATCGAGTTCTATTTCAGTTCCAGAATATTTGCCATACAGAACTACGTCGCCAACTTTGAGAATCATCTCCTCATCCTTGGTACCATTGCCTGTTGCAACTATACTTCCACGCTGTGGTTTCTCTTTTGCTGTATCAGGAATGATAATTCCACCTACTTTTTCTTCAGCCTGTGCTGGCTTAACCAGTACTCTGTCTGCTAATGGTTTAATGTTCATAGTCTTTTTATGTTTTAAAATTTAACTTTCTGCCCTACTATGAGCCAAAAGCGTGCCAAAGCGTGTTGTACTGACAATTTGTCACCATACATAGCCCAGTACTTAGCATAGTTTTATACTTTTAATCAATAGTAATTATAAATATGACAGCAAAAAGACATAGATAGTTTTTGAACAATGCAAGATATTTATTATTTTTGCATACACATTATTATATATATAAGCATGAAACTATCAAATAAGACAATAATATCCATATTTATAGCCTTAACCTATATCATCAATTTGTTTGCTCAAGGTTATGAAAGCGAACTCACATCAAAGCACTTGTCGGCAAGTGATGGTTTGCTATCTAACACCATCAGGGCAATGGTGCAAGATAACACAGGATATATATGGATAGGTACTACTGCTGGTCTAACTCGCTACGATGGTTATTCGTTTGTCAACTTCAAAGACGCAACATCGTCATCTAACTATATCGGTGTACTCACTTACGACAGCAAAAACAACTTGCTATGGACTTTTTCGCCTTCATACAATGTAAAATGCCTTGACCTCAACAAGGGATATTATGTTGACTATACCACACGCAATGATGGAGATAAGAGTTTTCGCAAACATATTCTCACCCCAAATGGCATGTGGCTGTATACCGAACAGTTTGGTATAAGACACGTGGTATATAATAATGGAGAATTTAAAACTACAGATTATAATACTACCAACCATAACATACCTGAAAACAAGGTGTCGTATATGGTTGAAGATAATAAAGGCAATGTGTGGGCAATAGCATCGCATCATGTGATGAAAATAGATAAGCACGGGAAACTGAGCATTATCAACAAAACTGCAAAACCTATCGACCTTAGAAGTGAAGGCGATAACATTATTATTTTCGATGCCAACAACAATGTTTGGAATTATACTGCGTCGGGTAAACTAAAACATCGCGCCAAACTACCGATAATGCTTGGTAATGTAGCTCAAATCACCACTTCCATGATTTGGCAAGGAAGCTATTATATATTCACTCCAAACGAGACTTATGCCTATAATCTTACTACCAAACAATGGAGCAAGCCACAAGACATACAGATTCCAAGGGGATTAGATCAAGGACATACCGACAACTATCATTTCGTAGCCAACAACAAAGACGGCAACTTATGGATGTTTCCTAAGCAAGGCAAACACAAGAAGTTGCACGTAATGAATAATCTCAGCGCTGACCCTGGACGTGAACATATTTACAATATCACCACAGTTTCCGATTCACTTCTTGCCATAGCTACTTATGGCGAGGGACTTATCATCTATAATCCTAAAACAGGAAACATGGTGCGACATACTGCACAAGACAAGGAACCACTATTCCTTTCTAACTACCTTTTCTATATCATAAAAGATCAAGACAACGGCATCTGGCTCGCTGCAGATGCTGCAGGTGTGTCGTATATATCGCCAAAGCCTAAGGCTATAGCAAGGTATGCTATACCATGTATTGAAAAGCCAGGAAGCCGCGACAATGGAATATTAAGGATTAAACAACTTAAAGATGGTAAAATAATAGTTTCTACATACAACAACAAAAACTATATACTAAACCCTACTACAGCAACTTTCACTCCATACACAGCTATAGATTATGCTATTTCTGCTTATGTCATCGACCACAACGGCTCAGAATGGTTTGGCTTAAACAAGGATGGTATTACTATTGACGGCAAACGATATAACACCAACGACAAACAGACCAACTTACCTTCAAACCATATCCGCGACATGGCTATCGACAAGCAAGGTAGAGTTTGGGTGGCTACATGGGGAGGAGGATTAGCATATACTACTCCTAAGCCGGGAAAGGCTCCACTATTCAAAGTGATACTGAACAACGAACTCAACAAAAGTAAAGTCTACAGTCTGTCATTGTCAACATCTGGAAATCTCTATGTGGCTACATACAATGGCCTTTATATCATCGACACAAACAAAAAAGATTTCTCAGAAGACAACATTCTGAATTTCAACGTAGAAAACAAACAACTGCCAACTGACGAGATAACAACGATAAAGGCAATCGGTGACGACACACTATGGATGGGCACAACGGGATATGGTGCATTGAAGGTAACATTCAATGCTGAAAAGAAAACTATCTCTTACGTCACTATCGACCATAGCAACGGTCTGCCTAACGACAACATCATATCAATAGCCAAAGGTGACGGCAACAATATATGGCTTGGCACCGAGGAGGGACTGGCTTTGGTAGATGGTACAAACCTTTGGGCAAAAAGCTATATGCCTTCCACAAATGTCTTTGGCAATATGGTAAGCTCTATAGGAATATTAGAATTAAGTAATGGCACAGTGCTCTTTGCTACCAACGATGGTGTGGCTATCATAGATGGCAACATCAAATTGGAAACTTCCAAAGAGACAAGCATACCTCATATCTCTGACATTCTGATAAATGGAAAGTCGATGTTCGGCGAGGAGTTGATAAAACAAAATCCATTGGGACATCAAGAAATGTCTGTTGCCCACAATCAGGGTAACATAAGATTCCTATTCTCAAACCTCGACTACCCTACCATAAACTACACTCTCTACGAATTCTATCTTGAGGGTATCGACAAATCTTGGCGTGAGCCTTCAAAAACCAACATGGCAGAATACTCACACCTTAGCCCTGGTACATATATTTTCCATGTAAGGGCCATGAATGGCAATAAATGGAGCAAGGAGACTACATTCCAACTTACTATACGCCAGCCATGGTACAACACCATTTGGGCATGGATTGTCTATATCGCTGCCATAGCAACCATCACGATAGTGCTTTACCGCCAATGGCGACGCAACTTCGAACTTAAGCAACATATGGATATGGAGAAAAAGATGACGGATTTCCGCATCAACTTCTTCACAAGCATTGCTCATGAGTTCCGCACTCCGTTGGCTATCATCGAGGGTGCGGTAAATAAGCTTGACGCCATAAAAAGAGGTGAGCAAGTGGGAAGTCAACGCTCAACTATACAGATGGTGAAGAGAGGAACAACACGACTTCTCCGCCTTGTCAACGAGCTGATGGAATTCCGCAAAATCAACACAGGCAATGCAAGATTGTCGCTACAGCAATGTGATATCATCCAGATTGTACGCAATGTATATGACGACTTCCGCACGCTTGCCGAACAAAAGAGATTGAACCTTTCGTTCACACCTTTCGACAAGCAGTTCATAGCTGCCTTCGACAGCAACAAGGTCGAGACAATAGTGTACAACCTATTGTCGAATGCTATAAAATATACTCCTAACAAGGGCGACGTTAAGATTTGCATCAAGCACAACGAGGGCAATATAACAATATCTGTTTCCGACTCTGGTCCTGGCATCAGCGAACAGCAGAAACAGAGCTTGTTTGAACCTTTCATGCATGGCTACGTTAGCAATGGCGGTATGGGCATAGGTCTGTATACGGCATACAATATGGCGAAACTCCATCATGGCACATTGGAATATCTGCATACAGAGGTGGGAGCAACATTCATGCTCACACTTCCTGACAACGATGAAGGCTATGCAGCCGACGACTTTGCTCAGCCTGCAGCAATAGACAACGAAGCTCGTTCTAACGAAAAGGCAGACGAAATAATAAATGAGCTACAGTCGGAGGCACTAAACGATGAAATTGTTGCTATCATTGAAGATGATGCTGACATGATGGCACAATTAGCAAGCGAACTTGGCACTTATTTCAAACTTGTGAAATACAATAATGGTGCAGAGGGCTTCAAGGGAGTGATGGAAACAAAACCTGCCATGGTGGTTTGCGATGTGATGTTGCCAGATATGGATGGCTACGAGATTGTGGGCAAACTAAAGAAAGACCCAGCTTTCGAAAACACTCCAGTCATCATGCTAACGGCTCTCGACGATGTAAACCATCAGATAAAAGGCTACAAGGCTGGTGCCGACGACTATATGGTAAAGCCATGCAACTATCATCTGCTGTTGGCTCGTGCCATACAGCTCATCACCTGGTCTAAGGCTCGACAAGCTAAATATGCAGCAATGCCTACAGAAAGCTCCGACCAAGCAGCGCCAACAAAGATTGTTACATCAATGGCAGACAAGAACTTCAAGCAAGATGTCGACTTCTATATTGCGCAACATATCTCCGACTCCGACTTCAATGTGGAGCAACTTGCAGCCTTGGTACAGATGGGACACACCAAGTTCTATGGCAAGATGAAAGAGCTAACAGGCATGTCGCCAAACAAATATATCATGAACGAGCGTATGCGCATAGCAGCAGAGTTGGTATTGGAAGGCAGAATGAACATCAGCGAAATAGCATACAAAGTTGGATTCCAAGACCCATCATACTTCAACAAATGCTTCAAGAAGCAATTCGGTAGCATTCCGTCGAAGTATGGGAAGCAATAATAAGTAAGAAATATTACTTAATTAAACAAGTCTCCCAGTACCACTTTTTGTACCACTAAGGTGGTACTGGAGTTTCACCTATCTGGTACTGGAGTTTCACCTATGTGGTACTGCAGTACCACACTATTGGTACTGGCGATGAAACTAACAGCCTTTTTTAAGGAGGTTAAAAGCTAATTAAAAAGAATATAAATGCTATCAACAAACATATAAAAAGCGAGGACATACTTTGGTAAATAATCACCAAAATATGTCCTCGCTTTTTATGTTTTATATTATCTCGCTACTTTCTAACGACCTTGCCTCCTACGACATAGATACCGTGAGGAAGACCATTGGTAGCATTGCGACGCTTAACATCGTTCTTCACAACTTTGCCATCGACAGTTAATACGTCTACAATCTCATCCTCGTCAACATCTACAGCCGAGATACCTGTTGTAGCCTGTTTGCAGACGATAGAACCGTCGGCAGCAAGAGTGGAATCGTCCCAAAGAGAACCATCGGTAGACTTGATAATCCAACCGCTTGCTGGTTTTGTTCCAGGGAAGAGGGTGAGTTTCTCGCCTACTATGAATGTACGTCCATCTTGTGGAGCAATAACGATAGTATCATTGCCTGCCATAGTGAAGATAGAACCATTAACATTCAACTTACTATTAGAAGATGCGCCAACATTCACAATAAATGTCGCACCATTCTGCATGATAACATTAGACTTTGTGTTAATAGTACCAATTGCGTTCTCTGTCAACCCTGGCTGCAGGATAGAGCCAGACTGCGCAACAATACTGTTTGTAGTACCCGTACCTGTAAGAGAAGCTGTCTTGCCAATAGTCAGGGTGCCTGTTGTTGCACTTCCTGACAAATTAAAGATTGTGAGCTTACCCTCTTTAACTGTGATGCTCGAAGTATTTTCGTTGCCCTTGATGGTCCAGTTGCCTGTACCCATCTTGGTAACAGACTTAGTAGTGAGTTTACCAGAGAATGTAGCTTCGGCATTATTGTAGCCCACAAACCATGATTCATCGCTACCGCCAAATGTTGGCTTAGTCTTGAACGAAGAATAGCCTGCAGCATCTGCCAAAGCTCCTACATGAAGGGCAGCTACAACATTATTGCTTGAGCCGCCTTGATAGTGACGCATAGAAGCGCCATCGCCAAGAGTTAGTGTAAGCTTCTTCATATCTGTAACGTTAGACATCAGACGCGCAGAACCATTAATATGCAACGAGCCTTCAAACTTGCTCATGTCTGTGCTGATATCATAGCGCACACCACCTGCATTCAATACCAAAGAACCATTTCCGCTAACACTACCATTCAATCCAGCTCGGTCTGTACCATCGATAGTAAGCTTAGCTCCCTGCTCTATACTTATAGCATTAGCAAAAGTAGGGATAGTGCTCATGCTTTTATTAGCAACAAACTTATATCGAGTGTCCTTACCTGTAACAACGAAAGGAATAGTACCCAACGACATACGCCAGTCGCCTTGAGCTATTATACCTTCTGCAAGAACCACAGCCTTAAGAGCATTTGTCGTTGTCTGACAGAAGTTCAACTGTCCAGCACCTTCCTTCACCAATACTGCATTCTTACCATTTATAGTTCCATTAAGAGACAAAGCGCCATTAGACTTAACTACCGAGATACGAGCACTATCTGTGAGTAACATGCCGTGGTTGGTAGAAGAGTTGGTACCTGTGAACTCCAAACGTCCACCATTAATCTGCAAGTTGTCGGCAACAGCAGAAGATGTACCAATAGGACAAACCTGACCAGCATCGAGAATGTCGGCAATAGAGAGTGTACCGCCATTGATGATGGTGCGACCTGTATAGTCATTATTCTTGAGCTTCATCACTAACTTACCATTTCCTTCCTTCACCAAGTCGCCAGCACCTGAGATTGCACCATTGCCATTAAAGGTATAGGTATCATTGGTATTTACAACCACTCCGTTCTGTATCATCTTGGCATCGAGCTGAACTGTCTTTACCGCGGCATTGTCGTTGAAGACAATCTCGTCGTTCTTTACGAAAGGAGTAGCAGCACCATTAAGGGCGAAGTTCTGTGAAGAATAATCCCAAGAAGAGCCTTCGGCACCTGTCCATTCCACATTCTGAGCAGCATCGCGCGAGCCACTAATATTGATAACGATATTCTTGCCGACAACACTAATCTGGTATGGATGTCCGTCAAGGCCCTCTACCTTCAGCATACCATCGGCTGCTGTGATGCCTTCGGTAGTTTCAACCAAAGTATATTCACCCTTCAAGAGTTCATTATCGGTAGTTGTAGGATCGATAACAAAGGTGAGAGGCTTAGAGATTGTCAACGCACCATTAACCTTTATCATATCAGCCTTACCATTGCCGAGAGAAGACTCTACAACAAGACCATTAATCTTGCCATTAGCTATGTTGAGCGACTTACCGAAAGTCATAACCTCGCAAGGCATCAGTCGGCATCCCTTATTATGAAGCGAACCTTCGAGTTCTACATCGCCATTGATAGTTGTCTTACCGCCAAGCGAACCAAGAGCACGCAAAGAGAGGTTGCCAGAGATAGTGCCATTAACATTAAGCAAACCATTGCTAACGATGGTTTTGCCTGTTGTAGTGATGTTGGCATTGATAGTTACATTGCCACGTTCACTCTTCCAAACATCGCCATTTCCACCTATTGAGCCTGTACCAGAGATAGTATAGTCGTGGTCTACAGGAGCCATAAGGTATGTAGCAGCAGGTTTAACTTCGGTATTAAGAGCAATAGCATTGGTGTTAGCACCAGAGATATCGAACACTACACTCTTGCCATCAGCATAGTTGGTAGCAGAAGTCTGATCGAACGAAGTAAAGCCAGACTTACCATTAGCCCACTCTGCACCAGAGTTCCAACGAAGGTCGGTCTTCATAACAGCTGGCAATGGAGGCATTGGCATATCGTAGCCAAGATAGAAACTTGTGTTAGGCGACTGATAGTAACCACGTGTGGTGCAGTCGAGACGATAGTGTGGGTCGTGCTGCAAGGTGTAGAAACTATAGTCGGTAGGAATATTTGTGGTATATCCAATAAGACCGAGGTTGCGTCCACCAGGATTATATAGCAAGACAACTTCCTCGCGCCAGTCGCCAATGATGTCGCCCATGAAAGCAGGACGTACAGCCCAACCGGCATGTGTAGCCCAATCGCTCTCTTGTGAGAATTCAACAAGGCGTGAACCATTATACTTGGTTATCATCACGTTTGAGCTATAGCCGCTACCACCAGGAGAGTTTAAAACTTCGCGAGCTAAGTCGCCATTCCACCATATACCTTCGTAAGGGTATGATGTTTTGCCTTCTTTGATAACATTTCCCTTGCAGTCGTAGAGATTATCCATTAAGCTATACACCTCATAACCAAGATGGTCTGGGTCTACATCCATACATTCGCCACGACCTACATCGTAGACATTAGGCAAATACCATTCCTTAAGATGTTCACCAGTAGCAGCATCATAGATTACCTGTCCTAAAAGATTTGACTGTTGGATAGCATATATTTCAAGACCAGGACGTGTAGGGTCGATATCGCTAACACGATAGCGGTCGCCATGGCCGATACCTGCTGATGCCACCATATCTTTCTTAGGATTTACGCTAAAGCCACCCTGTACAAGTTCATCGATACCATCACCATCAACATCTGCAACACGCAATTGATGGAATTCTGCAGGCCAAGGGGTCTTGTCGTTACGGCTCCATGTATAGCTATGATGCCAGTTTGAAGGTTTGCCATTGTTCCAATCATACTTGAATTCAAAGACATAGTTATGATGTTTCTTTCCATTCTTGGTACGATCCAAGCATTCCATCATCAACGAAGGATGCACACCATCAGTATATGTGATACAGAAGTGGCCTGTCATAAAGGCATACTCATGACCACGATTGTCGTCCATATAGTTGGCACGATTGTCGCGACTATAGCTATCTTCACCATCCTTAACCTTAGAATAGTCAAGTTCTGCACTTGTTATTTCAGCTCCTGTCAAACCGTCTATAACAGAAATATAGAATGGAGGATTGCGTTTTTGCTGGTCTTGATAGTCTGTGATGCCATCACCATCGATATCCAAAACGGTGCTCTTGAAAGGATAGAGTCCGAAATTGTTTGCAGACTTATTCCAAAAGCGAGTACCCTCTGAGCTGCGTAGCATAACTTCAGCCTTACCGTCGCAGTTGATATCGTAAGCCAAAACTTCATCGTTCTGACCTTGACAAATCCACACGTTTGGTCCCATATCTACTGTCCACAGATATGTTCCATCAGCCTTATATGCCTGAACCTTATCAGTAAGTTTGTCGTGATAGCGCGACACCTGACCAACGATATAGTCGTATTCGCCATTGCCATCAAGGTCAGCAGGCCAAATATACTTTGCATCGAAACTATCAGGATGACAAATCTTGCCCTCAAACTCTATCTTCATAAAGGTGTTTGAGTAAGGTTGTTTGGTGGTGGTATACTTAAACTCACCAATACCGCTTGTCAATTCCTTACCATCGACGACAGGAACTACACGAAACACATCGTTGTTGTTGAGCTTCGATAACTTAAGATTGGTATTCTTTGTGGTAGCCAAGAGTGTGCCATTTTGGTAAACATTATACTGAGTTTCCTCAGATTCTGTGGCAAGTCTACGCCACGACACAAGTTTGCCATCTGTTCCAGAAGTAACACTACGCTCAGGATTTCTGTTCACAGCAACAACACCTCTACCAAGGTCTTGCTGAATGCGCTGCGCCATTGCCGGCATGACAAAGGTTGCAGATAGCAAAAAGAAAGAAAAGATTCTCTTCATCGCTTTGTTTAGTTATTAAGTTGTTATGTATGATTTCTGCTGCAAAAGTAGCTTATATTACATATTAGAATATGGTAAAATCATACGAAAACAAAAATATTTCTACGTTTTTGACGTAGAAATATTCTTTTTTTTTACTCTATCGATATAGCCATAACACCTATAACCACCTCGTTAGAAAGAGTCTTTATGCGGAAGCCTTTAAGCTTCTTATTTGGGTTTAGTTTCATGTTCAACATCTGTGCTGCACCATCAGGAATAATATTTTGCTCTGCGGTGCGTGTATGTTTCTTTATAATGCCTTGGCTCATCAAGTCGCCATATAGATCGCGACTCACCAAACCGCTACCTAAATGTATGCGATAAGGACGAGGATGAACCGTTGAGAATGCCAAGCCGTCGGTATAATAGTCTTGCTCTATTGGGCACCAGTTCTCTGGATTACGCAATCTCAAGGTGTCGCTACTACCATCTGCATACATTGCTATAACCACACCATTGTCGATACGACTCTGCATATTGTTGGTGCTACCAGCCATGAGCAGCCAAGTCTGATGACCTTTGCCCTTTGCAGCAACGTCGATACTATCTGGATAGTTATCCCACAACGAGGTGTAAGCAATATTGTGGCCGTTGGCTGGCGAAGCGAAAGTCACACCCTGTTTTGTATCAAAGATGTTATCTACGATAGTTGCTCTATATGCCGAATCGTTAATCTCGGCAGTTTTCTTAGGCAAACACCATTCACCAATACCTTGGACAGGTATCTGTAGTGTGGTGTAAGGAGGGCGTGGTGAGAGATATTTATTCTTAAAAATATCGTCGACGTTAGAGTTGAAAGGAATAGTAAGGTGTTTTAGCTTTGTCTTACTATCCTTAGCTGTTGTCATATCAGCCAATCCCCAATAGTCGGCATTGTGGGTTTCCTCTTTCTTTGCCTCAAAGAAGAATGGTTTCTTCTGCGACATCAGCCATGCCTCGTCAACTTCAAGTGTCTGCTCTTTGTCTGTCGACCCCTTGATTTCCCCAAACTGTCCGTCGCCAAGACTTATTCTCCATATCATAGCGAGTGGTTGACGGAACTGCTGACTGATTGTCATCTTTCGCTTTCCATCCTTCTTCTCATATCTATATATAATATAAGGTGTAGATATCGAAGCCGAATCCCACATCTGTGGAAAACCTGGCTGAAGAATACATTTGCCATTCATAGCATCAGGACGAATGCCAAACAAGCCGTTGACAATAGCACGTGATGATATTCCCACATTGTCGCCAAAGTCGCGATATGCCTCAGAGCGTGCTTTGTCGTAATAGCTTATCTGTCCGAAGTTGCCAGGACTGGCTCCAAGGAACATTCCATCGAGCACATCGCTCTTCAACAATGCAAAGCCTTCTTCATTGCGTCCGGCTTGGAAGAAAGCCAATGCCATATCCATCACTTCCTCGTGTGCCACATTGTTGATGCTCCAATCGTATGGCATCCAGTCGGTAGTAGAGATAGTATGACCTACCACCATACCGCTATCTGCAGTAACAGGGATATGCGGAATATTGTCGATGACATATTGTGTAGACAGCCATGCTTGCTCGTCTGTGGTCACTCCACAGTCTATAGGAGTATATATCGACCATAGTGCAGCACTCTCGTGCTTACGCTTATATCCCATCAAGTCTTGGTATTCTGCCCAATGTCCACGATCTGACAGCCATAGTCTATCGTTCATAGCTTTCAATATAGCCTCTGCTTCTGTGCGATAAGGCTTAGGATCTTCGCCAAGAATCTCTGCCATGCGTGCAGCAAGCAGGTTGCCACGATAGTTGTATGCAGAGCTATGAGTTACGGCTCCACCATTATACCACAAGGCATCGCTTGCCCAAATACAGCAATAGGCATCATAGAGATGATCGTTGTCTGGGTCGAAGTTGCGCTTTTCCCAAGCTAAATGGCTTGTCAACACAGGCCACATCCTTCTCATCATCACGGTGTCTGCATCATAACAGAAGTGCCAAAGCAGTTCGTCGATATAGTTGAGGTTCATATCATAATGATGCATCTGCCTATTGTTGTTAGGATTACGACAGATATAACCATTTGAATACATCTGTGTGCCCCACTTCTTTTGTGCTCTTGCAAGGTTCATTGCCGAATCTTGAGTAGGATGAGGATAAATGGCTGGCACATTAGTAACCTGACTCTTGGCATAGGCTTCGAAATGAGTCTTTGCTCTTTCGTTCCATCCAAGCACATCGGCAAGATAAGCTGCTCGCCAACCTGCCAACGGCATACGCCAACCTATACAGCCATGAAGCCATGTACTGCCATCCCACAAGCCATTTGATGCAGCAACGAGGTTGGCATCAAGGGTGTTGATATATTGGTCGGGAGTTTCTATGTGGAGTATAGATGTTAGCTGTTCTGTAGCTTTCTTCTCTCTTTTAAAAGCCATAGAGGCTTCACCATTGCCTGCATCGCAGAGTATCTCTCCTGCATTCTCTACTACAAAGCAAGCTTTTCCGATGTTTCTTTTAATCAGAATTGTCTTGTCTTCTATAGGTGAGCCAGGCATAGGGTCGTAGCTTTCGCGTGGCTCCATACCGAGGTCACCCTCTCGGTGCATACCTTTTCTTTTTGTTTTGCAACAGTTTATAACCACCGAGATATCGCTATCAAAGTTGATAGCCTTGATATCAAATATAGCAGCCTCAGAACTTTGTGATGCTATTGCCACAAAGTCTATCTCGCCGCCATTCCACTTCTCGTCCTTAAGCTTATAGCTGCGCACACCACCACGATAGCGAGCCTCACACCATGAAGTGCTATCCAAGCGTGTTTTCACACCTTTATATATTACATAGAACGAGATGTTGCGATTGTTTTTCTTATCGTAGGTAGCAAACAATGGTCGATCGCTTGTTTCCAAACGATACAATGTCTCCGAGCCATAGAGGGCTCTGGTATAACGGTTGTTACCATTCACACAAACTATGTCACCATTATCGGGATAATAGTTCATCTGTCTTGGTGCTTTCTGCTGAGCAGAAGTACTTAATGTGATTAATAAAAGGAATAATGTTGTAAGTAGTCTCATAAGTAGCATTGTTTATGGCTACAAAGATAAACAATAAAAATGAGATAATGAGTATTTTACCTTAGAAATACTGAAATCATTAACAATATTAATAATCTTCCTACCAAATAAAAAATAGGAGACCAAAGAACAACCAGTTACTTATTGCTGTAGGATAAAACTGGTATTGTTCTTTGGTCTCCTTTGATGTAAGATTTGAGTTGATATAAATTCCGTAAGAGATAAGAGCCATATTAATCTCTGACTATAATGTCAAACAATATAGCATAAGGTATTCCCTATCAGCATTACAAAGGTAATGCCTTTATTGCTAAACTCAAATAGAAACATGCCGAAAGGTGTAACAAAAGAAAATAAATAGTGTAACAATTTGGGCACTCATTAATAATCAATTACTTGCACCTCATATGTTCATTGCGTAAAAATGGTATTTATTTACCCATTGACGCATAAAACCACATATTTTATTCAGTTTTTACCCCCCCCGAAGCATAAATTCGAGATATCAACTATTAATAAAAAGATTCAAGCTTATCTCCTTTTGTTAGGTATTTTCCGCATTAAGTAATCGTTTATATTCCGTTGGAGTCATTCCATACTTCTCTACAAAGAGTCGATGGAAAGTCTGACGATTAGAAAATCCACTATCCAAAGCAATACCTTCTATAGTATATTCTTGGTTGCCACGTATAAGCTCTAACGAATGTTCAAGACGCAAGTTATTGACGAATGATACAAAACCCGTAGAATACTTTTGGAACAGAGCAGAGAACTGCTTCATGCTCATAGGTACTATAGATATAGCATCATCACGACTAAAGCCTGGTTTCAGATATAGCTTACGAGTTATTATCTCGTTGTATATCACCACAAACATCTTTCGGTCTTCGTCATCATCCTCGTTTTCATCAACAGCTATTGTATCTGTATGTTGACGAGTACGCTCGTTATAAAGCTTACGCAACTCCTCCATAGTTGCAAGATTAGCCCTATCTTTACGTCTTAGAATATTATTATATCTTATTGATATTGCCAACAGCAAACCAAGAGCTACTACAAGAATCGTTGCTAAGAGAATAACTATCTGGCTGGTCTCAGCCTTTTGTTCATGCTTTATAAGCTGGAGTTGTATATCTCTATCGGCAAATACTTTCTTCACCGTCCTCACATAGTCTTTCTTCTCTCTTGCTCTAAGACTATCTGCCATAACCATATTTTCGTTAGCAGAAAAGGAAGCCTCCTTATACATATTAAGATGATAATAGCACTTAAACTCATTGCGGAGCAACACCTTATTATAATAATAGGTAACAATACTATGACACTTCTGCATATGCTTCTTCTTAATCTTTATACATCTAAGGGCTTCAGCATACTGTCCTGAGTTTACGAGATATGGTACAGCAAGGGCTATTCCATGATCTGTATTACCATATTTTGTTAGTCTCAACTTCTCATAGCATTTCTCAGCCTTCTTGGTTTCACCAGCACCATAATAAGCCTTCGAGCATGCTGCCATTAGTTCGGCTTCACGAATATCATTAAGACCTATGGTGGCAGAATCAGACTTATTAAGATAGTCTAACAAAGCCTGGCATCGTGGAATTAACGAAACTGCCTTATCGTAAAAACGATTACTTGCATACACATCAACTTGCTTAGTCAAGGCATATAGCATATTGTCATAAGTAGCCCATCTTGCGCTATCTTCAACAATAGTCTGGTATATCTCAATACTTTTGTTCAGATAGTCTAAAGCATCATTTAAGTTGTCTATCTCAGACTTTGCACTTCCTAAAGCCATATAGAAGAAAGCCACAGACTCTTTATCTTTAATTTTTAGTGCAAGTTCTATAGCTTTATTCGACTTGATTATCACTTCTGTATAATGGCTTTGCATATAATAGACAGTAACCAACACCTTCAGGCTATTGAGCTGAGCTAAGGTATCTACATTTTCAATTGCGTTGGAATAGCCTTTATTAGCACATTCCAAAGCTTTTTGGGGATTATCAAGTCCATAGAAATATGACATAGCCCTAAGGTTTTGTATTTCTTCGATAGATATAAGCCTATGTTGCTCTGCAGAATCAAGCATCTGCAGAGCTTTCTTTGGCTTATCAATATATATGGTTGTTATTTTCCGAAGAAGAGTTACCTCCTTTTCTTTTGGAGTAGAATACACTTGGCTATTCTTATTTCTTACACCACACGATGCCACAAATATTGCAAGAAGCAGTAGTAGAATATATTCTATACCTCTCCGTAAAAAACTCTTTTTTATCATTCCGTCTATTATAGTTAGTAGTTAGGGTGTCCAGTTCGTTGTACCAAATTTAGCTCACTTTCCTAAGCGTTTTGGTT
>OKRS01000092.1_pt1 | contig 64299 bp, 52 predicted proteins | sample 1601191 | NCBI WGS metagenome assembly OKRS01 (sample SAMEA3541509, study PRJEB24748) | human gut metagenome | biome: human gut; feature: human-associated habitat; material: faeces | place: China | collected 2012
ATATATTTTGTTTATTACGCACATCGGGATTTTTCGGCTTCTGCTTCGGCAGCTTCTTTTTCCTTTTTACGCTGTCTGTATCTGCGGACAGTTTCATTTCTGCGGTCTTTGCGTTCCTGCTCTTTGAGTTCTGCCAGTCGCTTTTCTTCCTCTTGCCGTGACAGGCTTTCTTCTTCGGTATCCTCCACCACAAACTGACCGATGAAATTGAAGTAAATATCAATCCTCTGGCTGCGGTTGACTGTCCTGCCGCCTGTGGCTTCAAAGATAACGATTTTGTCAATAAACTCGTTGAGCATGGTCTGTGTGATTTCCGTAAAGTTGCGGTATCTCTTTACCAGTCGGACAAACATTTCTCCGCTTTCTTCTTCCTGCCGGAGTTCGCTGATTTTTGCTTCGATTTCAGCTACCCTTGCTTCAAGCTCCTGTTGCTCGGTGTCATACTGAGCCATGAGCTTTTCAAACTGTCTGTCGGGTATCTTGCCGGATGCGTTGCCCTCATAGAGTTTCTTGATGAAATTATCCAGTTCTGCAATACGCTTTTTTGCGGTTACAAGTTCCTTTTTGCTGTCGGTCTGCACAACTGCTTGACTGGCACTTGTAAGCTCTTTGACTTGCTGTAAAAATGCCTGTTCATCTTTCAGCACATAGGCGGCAACCTTGCGGATAGCTTCATCCACCAGACTGTCCAGAGTGGATGCCTTGATAAAGTGCATCGTACACTCGCCGTACATGGATTTGTAGGTAGGACAGCGGAAGTTGCTGTCTGCATCGTAGGTTTTTCCGTCTGCTCTGTGCTGTGAATGTGGGCTTGCATAGGAAAGGCGTTTTCCGCAATCCGAACAGTAAACCAGTCCAGACAGTCGGTGCGAGTAAGTCCCATTTGCCAGAGTACGCTTTGTTTTCCTGCGGAGCTTCTGTGCCAAATGCCATGTTTCTTCATCGACAATGGCTTCATGGGTGTTCTCAAAGATAATCAGTTCATCGGGTCTGGCTTTTCTTCGCTTCTTGGTCTTGAAGTTCTCGCAGATGGTCTTGCCCAACACGGTATGCCCCATGTATTCCTGCTTTTCAAGAATATAGGCAACTGCGGTGCAGTTCCAACGATAGGGGTCATGGTAGCTGTGGTTTCGGCTCTCTCCATGCTCGGACTGTTCCAGATATGCAGACGGTATCAGCACCTTTTCCTCGGACAACTTATTTGCAATCGCCTTTGTTCCCATGCCGTCAATAATCATCTGGAATATCCTGCGGACTACCTTTGCGGCTTCCTCGTCAATCAGCAGATGGTTCTTGTCCTCCGGGTCACGCTTATAACCATAAGGGATAGCACCGCTGCATCGTTTTCCGTCCTGCATCCTTGAACGGAAGATGGCACGGATTTTGTTGCTCGTGTCCTTTGCGTACCACTCGTTCATGATATTCAAAAACGGAGTGAAGTCATTTTCGCTTGGATTGGCACTATCCACGCCGTTGTTGATTGCGATAAATCGGACACCTTTTTCGGGAAACATGATTTCCGTATAAAAGCCGACTTTTAGATAGTTACGCCCAAACCTCGACATATCCTTTACGCAGACAATATCGACTTCTCCTGCCTCGACTGCGGCAATCAGAGACTGAAATCCGGGGCGGTTGAAGTCAACACCACTATAACCATCGTCCGTGAAATGGCGGATATTCTTAAATCCCTGTGACCGTGCATACTCTTCCAGATATTTCTTCTGGTTGGTAATGCTGTTGGATTCGCCCTGCATTTCATCGTCACGGCTCAATCGCTCATAGAGGGCTGTGTACTTGATTTTCTTGGTTTCCATTGGCTTCCTCCTTTCTGGAAAATTCATATAGGGTACAGAAAAAGCCACATGGCAGGAGATTTTCGTCTTACCGTGTGACTTTTTCTCTGTCCTATATTATTGTAACCCTTCGGATCAGTGACCACATAGGAACTGTGCATCTGCATAAGGTTCGGCTTCACAAAAAAGCGTGTCTTACCAGAGCCGGAACCGCCGATCACAAGAATGTTTTTATTCCTTGCATACTTCGGCTGCTTTGGTCTGCCGGACATCATAAGACGCTCCGTTGCCGTTAAAAGCACGTTGTTTTCAAATACCGGATCGACATAAGGCTCTATGTCTTTTGCAGTTCCCCACCTTGCCGAACCGTATTCTACTCCCTGCCGGAATTTCTTTGCATTTTTCGCTTTATAATATACTACCATACAAAATCCTATCCCGCATCCCACGCCAACCAGTAAATCCCTCGGCATAAAACTGGGAAACGGGTTTGCAAACGCACCTCCCATCCCATTGATCGTGTCCAACACCTTCTGTAACGTGTTATCTCCTGCCTGCTGTCCGTACAGCCATGAAACCTTATTAAAGACATATCCAAATATCACATAGGGAGCGCATTTGAGGGCAAGCTGTTTCCCATTTACCCCTCTGCACTTTTCTTTGACAGTTTTCGGGATTGACTGCAAATCCTTTACAATCCCGTCAATGACCTTGCTTATAGGCTCTGTCCCCTGTCCTTGTTTTTCTCTCTGCTCCGCTCCCTGTTCTTGTTCTGTGCGATTATCTTCTGAAGTCCTTTCAGTTTCTGCCGTAATGACGGACGCTGTTGCTTTTTCTCATTAACTTTTACAAATTCCTTGAACGCCTGTGCAATCACATCGGCATCCTTACCCTTAAAAAATACAAGGTATTTTGGCGGCTCCGTGGTCTTATCCCGCTTCACAGCGAAATCTACATTGTACTTTCTCGCTATACGCTCAAAAGCCTTAATGTTATCATCCGTGACCTCTATGGACTTCGCACCTGCTCCCTGACCGACCAGCTTTTTCACCGGTATTTTCCCGTGGGAAGGCTCTTTATGCTTCTGATGCTCCAGATACATCTTCATCGCCTTCTGGAGAACACTTGCGGTCAGTTTTGATGTCTTGATTGCAAGGGCAATCGTTTTTTGTGTTGTTTCCTCCTGCACAGTGTACCTCCTTCCTGATCTGCACCATTCTTTTCAGGGCGGAACCAACAGCCTGTGGAGCTGTATTTTCATTCCCATATTTACAAGTCCTCTCCTTCCTCATGTTCCCTGTCCCACCAGTTCAGTTCTTCCTCACAAAAATCATCCAAAGCAGACCTGAGTTCTTCCTCCTGCTTTTTTGCCTTTATGACATCCCCCACTGCCTTTACGACAACTGCCCCTACTGCAATCGCAATCAATAACTTCTTTCCATTTTTTCTACTCATTTTTTCTTCCTTTCCACTTCTGGACATTTTGTCCAAAAGTTCCATAAATACAAAAAAAGGCAGCTACAAACCTTTATGGTCTATAACTGCCCTTGCGCTGTGATTATATTTTATAAAACCTTATCTATTGCTTGGATTATCATTGCCGAGTCAATATTAGCTTTATCTAATATCATAATATAAATAAATGCTCTTGCTATCATATAGGCAAAAATGTGAATATCATCAAACTCTCCTACACTACTGTGGATAAGCAGATTTCTCTTCTTTGCAAATTGTGATGATAAATTATCAAGTTGCTCTTGCGTAATTTCGAATTTCTGTAAAATCTTCTTTTTATATTCATCAATGCACTTTTCATATTTTGAACTACAATAATCAAATTTCTCCGCTAAGCCAAAATCCAACAGTTCTATTATATCTGCATACTTTTGAAATTCTTTGCGCTTTTTACTATCTTTCCCTCTATACTCTTCTCTTTTCACTGCAATATATTGTAAAAACTCGTTCTTTACTTCACTTGCTTTTTCACACTTTTCTGCTTTAGCATTTGGAAAAACAAAATTAAATACCGATTCAAAACTTGTACAGCATATCATATATTTCTCCGCTGATACATATGTACCCTCTTTTTCGTTCCGAGGAATAAATAACAAATTCAAATCTTCTTTATTTACAATTTGTAGCAACTCGTTTATATGATCAAAAACAAAATAATATCCAACTATTCTATCTACATCAGTAATATTGTTTTTCTCTTTTTCATTTAGATATACATATCCTATCTGCTCAATTCTATTTTCCTCATTCGTTTTTCCAACATCAATTTTTCCCAAACTTATATCCTTACGAAAATTGAGAAATACCATCAAATTATAAATCCACATATATACCATTCTGAACTCATTTATATCTACTGGTTCATTAAATGTCAAACGAAATATAGACTTAGGTTTGCCCAAGTTGTAATCAATCTGCATATATAATGGCTCTCCCGGTAAAGTAACACTTAACGTCAACATCGCTTTTTTCCCAGCTACTTCAACTTCAATTTGTTTACTCGTTTCGTTAAATGTTTTTAATTTCAATGCTGCACCACCAGTATTATAATCATACTGAGTATTTTCTTTATCAATAATATGATTCGGACGATAAAAATAATCTACTATTCCACTCTTAAATGTAATTACATCAAACTTTCTCTCATTATTACTAAAGCACACATATCCGGCAGGCTTTGCAATATAGCCTGACAGAGACACTTTTAAGTGGCAATTCAAAAAGTATATTTTATCAGATCCAATAGTATCTCCCTCCAGTACATCATAATTCATATTCTTATTTATAAGGAAATCATATGGTTTTATCGACTCTTCATCCTTTGGAACTAACTGCAATAAATCCCCATCGTATGTAAATATATATGGTTTATCCATACACTTTATATAACCACTTTGTATTTTATGTTCCACCATGCCTTCTTCACCTCATCTCATTTATTTAAAGCTATTTTATCTCTTCCTCCGTGATAAAATATTTTTCCTCCATTGTATCATCATCTTCTAATCTTAAAATCAAATTGTCATGATCATACATATATCTTCTATTAAACTCATATTCATACAATCGGTTTAACACTACATGTAACAAATGCCGGGTCTTACTATATTGTGTATTATAGCTGAACCCATCAAAAATCACTTTATCCATCGGTACAAGATATTCCAAACAATAATATCTACTATTTTTTATATAATCTCTTATTATGTCTTTTCTTCCAATTACTAATGCCATTTGTTCAATAAATTCAGGACATGAACTCAATGACATAGTATATGAATTTTCATACAACATATCTTTCAAAGCAAATCCATTAAAACAATAATCTTCATGCCCTTTAAAATATCCCATTCGCCATTTAACATTATTTACATTTCCATCATACACACGATCAAATGTTTCTATTTTCCCTCTATGAAATAATACCAAATGACCTTCATTTACTTTGAATTCTACATCATGGTCCCGTAAAAATCTTGAAACAGATGTATCTTGAATTAATAAATCATACAAATTATTTCCAACTCTTGAATTATCGTCTAATAATCTACGTGACAAATGATAAAATTGTACCTCATCAAGTGTATTTTCTGGCATATTTTCATCAATAAAATCACTAAGTTCCTCTTCAACTGATTTCTGTGAATAATAAATCTTATCTAAAAATATACTAAGCTCTTCCGAACTGCAACCTAAATATGCACAAACCGATGTATTCATTTTTTCTTTTGTATGTGTGTCAATATACATTTTCTCACCACCTATATATAAACTATAGTACAAAACTCCGCATACATCTTTCCATCTTCAAATTTAACGTCATCCAGTAACAATGCCTGAAATAACACTTCTCTGACATTTTCTAATTTTACCATAGAAAGCTCCACTTCTGAAAGACCATTTAATTCTATATTTTCAAAGGCTACCGCTTTTCTTGCCAACAGACAGTGTGTATATAAAGCCATGATATACTTATCTGACAGCACAAACGCATAGGTGTCTTTCCCTTTATAATTGTATCGGCATTTCTTTAGCTCTTCTTCAGATATTGTAAAATAACACCTTACCGTCTCCAGATACACTTTTCCAGCAAAATCCAGTTTGTATTTCTTTGCCAATCGTTTAATCGTTGCAAAAATATCATTTCTCTCATAAGCAAGTCTGGTTCTCTTGAAAACTACCTTTTTCCATTTTATATCCATATAAACATTGTTACCAATGGTTTTCCCGGCAAATGGTTTATATTCCCCAATTCGCAACAAGTAAGAAAGCACCTGCACCAACTTCTCCTGTGAAAAAATTTCATTGTAACTGTAATCTCCAAAATTTAACTGTTCAAACTGTAATGGTGTGCTTCCCTTTTTTATTTCACGTTCTATTACTCTATTCACATCTCTCATTGACTCCATATCTTTTTACTCCTTCTTTTCTGACAATAAAAGAGCAGCCATGTTCTGACTGCCCCACCTTTGGACAAAATGTCCAGAAGTTCTATATTTCTTCTTTTGGACTTTTTGTCCAAAAGTTTCCTAATACAATACAGATAGCCTCCTCTACGATACTGATTATTTTGAAAATCAACACAATACCGCCAATCAAACCACCTGCAATACAATTCAAAGCCAAAACGCCAATGCTTCCACTGATACCGAAATTCTTTGGTATGAGCCAAAGGCACATTCTGCGGATACCGAATGGACATCCTGCCAAAATCCAATATAAAAACCAGTCAAAACCATCTGTTTTATTGCATACCAGATAACAAGTCCACATCCATACTGCCATAAACACCGTTGGAACAATGACTTTAAACAATCCCCTTTTCATGCCATCCTCCTCCATACATATCGTGCTGTACCTCCTGTTGATAGTAATGATTGATTGTGTTTGACGCATTGTAAAGCGTTGTTACCATATACGCCTTAATATTTGCAATCTTGGTTGTGGTGTTCTTCATGCGGTCAATAACATAATTCAAATGAGAACTATTCAGTTTCAGGTATTTTGCTTTTACCAGTTCATACGGATATTCATCCCCACCAATTCTTACTGTCCTGTGCTTAACACAAACCACTTCACAGATGATTTCAAAAAGTTCATCATACAGTTCCCTGTTCTGCTTGTCACCGTACTTCATATAGTGATCGTATTCTATATTCTCTTTAATAATCTCTATATATGCATTGACATCATCCATCGCATCAACCGTTTCCTCCGTTTCACTGTCAGATTGATTGATAGGATAGGATTCTCCGTCAGAAATATATGCAGAAGTATATGGATATGTATCTCCGTTTTTGGATAGACCTGCATCCCGCTTTGTAGGGAAGGTATTGTCCATTTCGTCATAATCTGTCTCCAAATTTGTAGATACCTGCTTCCCTTTTTGGATACCCCTCCCTCCCAAAATCTCCATAGGGCTATCTGATTTTGTAGGAAGGCTCCCTTCCATTTTGTTATCAGATACATCTGCATATGAATTGTTCGTCCCTTTCATAGCAGGAATTTCCTCTGGAAATGTCAGTTGATAAAGTATATCTGGTCTTAGTTCCACATACATCACATTATTGCATACAAGTCCGTCTCCGTAACTAACTGTACGAAATTCTCTCCTAATTACCTGTAATTTTTCCAATTTGTCCATTGCGGTCTTTACTGTTTTCTTAGATTCTCCAAATAAATCCGCATAATACTGATAGCTCTGTCTTAAAATATCCTCCGAAAATTTCTTTTTCCACCCAAGAATCTGTCCCGTTCCCTGATCCCGCACCTCTGAAGGACGATACCAATAAACAATATCTGCCAAAATTACAATCGCAAGGAGATATGGTTTCCCATTCTCCTTTGTAATTGTTCTGTACCATATAGCAGGAATAATGTTTCCGGAGATATTTATAGACCCCATTGCGTCAACAATTACATTTCCGCTAGTTAAATATCCCATAATCAAACACCCACTTCCTTTTTCCATTTATCAAGAAGTGAAATAATAATGTTTTCAATCTCCTCATTGGAATAGTTGTCTGAAAAATATTTGCCTATCTTATCAGACTTCATTGTAAATTTTCTTTCCTTTGGTTTCTCTTCTGTCAAAATCAATCTCACCATAGCAAACGTCAATTCTCCATTTTTGCTATATTCCTTTAACTTTTCAGATTGCACTGTGCTGATATTACAACACTTTTCCTCCACAATCATCTCTACCCATTTCTGTGCTTCTTCTGACAGAAAAGAAATATCTACTCCCTGTGAAAAACCTAATTTCTTGTTATCCACCATCTCAAGAAGTCCATCCGACAGCCTTGCTAGCCAAATATAACGCTGCACCTTTTTCGCATTTTCTCCGGCAGTTTCTCCTACTTGATCAAGCGTATTCTTGCCGGATTTTTTCCCCTGATGCTTCATAGCTTCGTATTTCATTTTATAGGCTTTTGCCTTTTCGCTTGGTAAAATATCCTCTCTTTGGATATTGGAATCTACCATGATAATCGTAGCTTCATCATCGGAATAGTTTCGGACAATAACCGGCATTTCTAATTTTCCGGCTCTCTGTGAACCACGTTTTCTACGGTGTCCGGCAATCAGCTCATATCCTCCACCAGTTCTTGGTCTTGCAATTCCTGGTACAAGTACACCATACTGACGGATACTTTCTGTAGTCTCCTCCATCTTTTCATCATCAACCACACGAAAAGGATGATTTTTGAAATCATACAGTTCGGCTAATGGAGCATTGATAATCTGTTCCGAACCTGCCGTCTGCATCTCACTACTACCAAATAAATCATCAAAACTGTTCAACTTTACCTTTGCGGCACTTCCAGTTTTACTCATTGCCAAGCACCTCCTCTGTCAATGACTGGTAGGCGCTTGCCACTTTTCCATTCGGATCGTGCTGATAAATGCTCACACCTTCCGCAGAAATCTCAGCAGCTCTTACCGACATCGGGATACTTTCTTTGAATATCTTCACACGGCTTCCATAGTTCTCGATCAGCAAGGTACTGATGTCCTTTGCATAATTGGTACGGTTATCAACCATTGTCAGCAGAATACCCTCTATCTCCAGTTTCGGGTTGATCTGACGCTTTACCTTTCCAATCGTCTTAATAAGCTGTTCCAGACCTTTTACCGGCAGATATGCCGCCTGTACCGGAATCAAAATGCTGTCTGCACAGGCAAAGGCATTTATCGTAATCATACCGAGTGATGGCATACAGTCAATCAGAATGTAATCGTAGCGGTCTTTCTGCTGTTCTATGTAAGTACGAAGTACCGTTTCCCTGCTCATAACATTTACGAGCGAGGTTTCCAAACCGGAAAGCTCAATATTTCCTGGCATGAAGTCTATCCCTTCCTCATGCTTTAAAATGCCATATTCAGGGCTTTCTTCTTCATCATTGATAATATTTGACATAATGGTGGCAAGCGTGATTTCCAGTCTGTCCGGCTCCTGTACCCCAAGACTTGCCGTAAGACTTCCCTGTGCATCTGCATCTATCAGCAAAACTCTCTTTCCCTGTTTTGCCAGTCCGATTCCTAAATTGCTTGTTGTGGTGGTCTTTCCAACTCCACCCTTCTGATTTGCAATTGCTATAACTTTACACATGATAAAATTCTCCTTATTCTCTACTATTGATTTTTCACATTACTTTTCTGTACTTCTGCATAACCTCTGTAATATTTGCTTGTTCCTTTGTTGCTATAAAGCTCTGATATTTCTAATACTTCAATTTTAGGATGACGCTGTAAAATTTTCTGAAACCATACAATGTCATTCTTTGTTCCCATCAATCTGACTTTTAACATTAGTCTGTTCCTCCAAATAAGGCATACAGTTCTCGGTTATAGGTCGCATACTCCGGATAGCGGATCTGTATCGCCTGCCAAAAGAAAGGTGCATAGGCACAGCAGAACAAGTCCTCCACTGTATACTGCCTGCACTCGTTTACCTGTTCCTCTGTTTTTGTGTAATCATCTACACTCGGTGTGCCGTTGCAATACAGGTTAAATGCCATTCGCACCACCTTCATACTGCCACTGGTCTGCCAGCCTTCATGCAGACACTCAGTTTTTACACATCCCGTCTTAAAATCATAGATGCTATTGATATTTCTTCTCGTATCATCACTGATACCAAGGCAATAGCAAAGTGCCTTGTGGTACACATCCTGATAGAGTACCTCTTTTAATTTTTCATAGTAGAATTTTTCATGTGCTTCACTAATAAAATTGATTGTCTGTTTCTTTTTGTTTTCTGCTCCTAACGCTGTACTGTTCATAGTGAACCTCCTTTAAAAAATTTTTATTTTGCATATAAAAAAGAACTAAGTCCTTTTTAAGCCATAGCTTTAAGGATTTAGTCCTAATCGAGAGATATAAGAAAGGGAAGCATTACGCTTCCCTTTCGAGTTATATATAGATTTTGCAAACAATATCTTTAAATCGGTTCGCTTTCGTGTACTCAGCATGATATTTCATGTACTCATTCACATCATCCCTTGTAACAATCAGCGTTGTGAAGTAAAAATATTTACGCTCTTCTACTTTCCTGCATTGGCAATCGCTGCCTGTGCTGCTGCAAGACGAGCGATCGGTACACGGAATGGAGAACATGAAACGTAATCCAGACCAATCTTGTGGCAGAACTCAACAGATGAAGGATCTCCACCATGCTCACCACAGATACCAACGTGAAGCTTAGGATTAACCGGCTTACCAAGTTTGATAGCTGTCTCCATTAACTTACCAACACCTGTCTGGTCAAGCTTAGCGAATGGATCGCTCTCGAAGATCTTCTTATCATAGTAAGCATTTAAGAACTTACCTGCATCATCACGGGAGAATCCGAATGTCATCTGTGTTAAATCGTTTGTACCGAAGCAGAAGAAGTCAGCCTCTGTAGCGATCTCATCGGCTGTAAGAGCAGCTCTTGGGATCTCGATCATTGTACCAACCTCGTACTCAAGGTTTACACCGGCAGCAGCGATCTCAGCATCAGCGGTCTCTACTACGATATTCTTAACATACTTAAGCTCCTTAACTTCACATACAAGTGGAATCATGATCTCTGGCTTAACTGTCCAATCTGCATGCTCCTTCTGTACTTCAATCGCTGCACGGATAACAGCCTTTGTCTGCATCTTGGCAATAGAAGGATAAGTAACAGCAAGACGGCATCCTCTGTGTCCCATCATTGGGTTGAACTCATGAAGTGATGCACAGATAGCCTTGATCTCTTCTACTGATTTATTCTTAGCCTTAGCAAGCTTCTCAATGTCAGCGTCCTCTGTAGGAACGAACTCATGAAGAGGTGGATCCAGGAAACGGATGGTTACCGGGCATCCCTCAAGAGCCTCATAGAGAGCCTTGAAGTCAGACTGCTGATATGGAAGAATCTTGTTAAGAGCAACTTCTCTCTCTTCCTCTGTATCAGAACAGATCATCTCACGGAAAGCAGCGATTCTCTCCGGATCGAAGAACATATGCTCTGTACGGCAGAGTCCGATACCTTCTGCACCGAGCTCACGAGCCTTCTTAGCATCAGCCGGGGTATCAGCGTTTGTACGAACCTTAAGAGTTCTGAACTCATCAGCCCAGGCCATAACACGTCCGAACTCACCAGCGATAGAAGCGTCTACGGTTGGAATCAGTCCAGCGTAAATGTTACCAGTTGTACCATCGATAGAGATCTCAGATCCCTCTGTGAATGTCTGTCCAGCGAGTGTGAACTTCTTGTTCTCCTCGTCCATGTTGATGTCGCCACATCCAGATACACAGCAGGTACCCATACCACGGGCAACTACGGCTGCGTGGCTTGTCATACCACCACGTACGGTAAGGATACCCTGAGCAGCCTTCATACCTGTGATATCTTCCGGAGATGTCTCAAGACGTACAAGAACGACCTTCTCTCCTCTTTCAGCCCAGCTTTCAGCATCGTCAGCTGTAAATACAACCTTACCACAAGCAGCTCCCGGAGATGCTCCAAGACCCTTTCCAAGTGGAGTTGCAGCTTTAAGTGCAGCAGCATCGAACTGTGGATGTAATAATGTATCAAGGTTACGAGGATCGATCATAGCAACTGCCTCTTCCGGAGTCTTATGTCCCTCGTCTACTAAATCGCAAGCGATCTTTAATGCAGCCGGAGCTGTTCTCTTACCGTTACGGCACTGAAGCATGTATAACTTCTTGTTCTCAACCGTAAACTCCATATCCTGCATATCATGGTAGTGATTCTCAAGAGTCTCACATACCTTAAGGAATTCAGCGTATGCTTCTGGGAACTCCTGCTCCATCTGAGCGATTGGCATTGGAGTACGAACACCGGCAACTACGTCCTCACCCTGTGCATTGATCAGGAACTCACCCATAAGCTTGTTCTCGCCAGTTGCAGGATCACGAGTGAAGGCAACACCTGTACCGGACTGATCATTTAAGTTACCGAATACCATTGGCATTACGTTAACAGCGGTTCCCCAAGAATATGGGATATCGTTGTCTCTTCTATATACGTTAGCACGTGGGTTGTCCCATGAACGGAATACAGCCTCGATTGCAAGCTTTAACTGCTCTACTGGATCTGAAGGGAACTCTGTTCCTAACTGATTCTTGTACTCAGCCTTGAACTGCTCTGCTAATTCCTTTAAGTCTGCTGCTGTAAGGTCAACGTCAAACTTAACACCTCTGTCAGCTTTCATCTTGTCGATGAGCTGCTCGAAGTATTTCTTACCAACTTCCATTACAACGTCAGAGAACATCTGAATGAAACGACGATATGAATCGTATACGAATCTCTCAAACTTTGGATCCGGGTTACCAGCGATCATAGCTGCTACTACATCGTCGTTAAGACCAAGGTTAAGGATCGTATCCATCATACCAGGCATAGAAGCACGTGCTCCGGAACGTACAGATACAAGAAGAGGATTCTTAAGATCACCGAACTTCTTGCCGTTCTCTTTTTCCATCCAAGCTACACCTTCCATAGCCTGAGCCATAATTTCATCATTGATTTTACGTCCATCCTCATAGTACTGAGTACATGCCTCAGTTGTGATGGTGAATCCCTGTGGTACTGGAAGACCGATTTCAGTCATCTCCGCAAGGTTAGCGCCCTTACCACCGAGAAGGTTACGCATGGTCATGTTACCTTCTTTGAAGGTGTATACCCACTTGTTTGCCATTTGACAATTCCTCCTAATATTTGTTTATTGTATAAATTCGAAAAACGAATAACATGATCCGTTTTTCATAAAGCTGAGCCGTGAACACAGACTTCACGACTATGCTATACTTATTGTAACACAGAATTCGCATTTCGCAAGCATTTTTTACCATAGTTATGCCCCATGAATCACAGAGCCGGACGCAAACCATCCGTTTTGTAATCCACAGGGCAGACTTTTATTTATGCAATATTAAAATTCAAATTTTTTCTCAAAATAAGCATCCAGCTCATCGATTTTAATTCTTTCCTGCTGCATGGTGTCACGGTCACGTACGGTAACGGCTCCATCCTCTTCGGAATCAAAATCATAGGTAACACAGAATGGTGTACCAATCTCATCCTGACGGCGGTAACGCTTTCCGATCGTTCCTCTGTCATCAAACTCACAATTGTATTTCTTTGCCAGCCGGGCATATACTTTTTCCGCACCCTCATTTAACTTCTTGGATAACGGAAGCACACCGATCTTAACCGGAGCAAGTGCCGGATGGAAATGGAAAACGGTTCTTACGTCCGGCTTTTCCTCTGTTCCGATATTTTCCTCATCGTATGCGGCACATAAAAATGCCAGAACCACACGATCAGCACCAAGTGATGGCTCAATAACATAAGGAATATACTTTTCTCCCTTGGTATCATCAAAATACGTCATATCCTGACCGGACACATTCTGATGCTGTGTCAGATCGTAATCGGTACGGTCGGCAATCCCCCAGAGTTCCCCCCATCCAAACGGGAATAAGAATTCAATATCTGTCGTTCCCTTAGAATAGAAACACAGTTCCTCTGCAGAATGATCACGCAGACGCATCTCGTCTTCCTTGATTCCCAGAGATAACAGCCAGTCACGGCAGAACGCTCTCCAATACTGGAACCACTCTAAATCGGTACCCGGCTCACAGAAAAATTCCAGCTCCATTTGCTCAAACTCTCTCGTACGGAATGTGAAGTTACCCGGTGTAATCTCATTACGGAAAGACTTACCAATCTGTCCGATTCCAAACGGAATTTTCTTACGGGAAGTTCTCTGCACATTTTTGAAGTTGACGAAAATGCCCTGTGCGGTTTCCGGACGAAGATATACGGTATTTTTTGCATCTTCTGTAACTCCCTGGAATGTCTTAAACATCAGATTAAACTGACGGATGTCTGTAAAATTATGCTTACCGCAGGAAGGACATGGAATGTTATGGCTTTCAATAAAATCTACCATTTTCTCATTGGACCATCCATCTACGGATCCGTCCAACTCGATGTTATTCTCCTGTGCAAAATCTTCGATCAGCTTATCTGCACGGAAACGCTCATGACATTCTTTACAATCCATCAGTGGATCAGAAAAACCGCCCAGATGTCCGGAAGCAACCCAGGTCTGTGGGTTCATCAGGATGGCGCAGTCCACACCAACATTGTATGGGTTTTCCTGTATGAACTTCTTCCACCATGCACGCTTCACATTGTTTTTCAGTTCTACACCAAGATTTCCGTAATCCCATGTATTTGCAAGACCTCCGTAGATTTCAGATCCCGGATATACAAAACCTCTTGCTTTTGCTACCTGCACAATTTTGTCCATCGTCTTTTCCATTATGTAATCCTCACATTCTATTATGTATTTTCTGATCCGCCCAAAGGCTGGATCTGAGTTACTTATAAATTATATAGGTATATACCTGACTGAATTCGCCTGTGGCATCATCGGTACTGGTATCTTCCTCGTCAAACTGAAACTTCACTTCGGATTCCTGCTCCGTAACATCGATCAGATCGTCATCGGATACCGCTCCTGTCGTTTCCTCAATCTGTGTGCCTGCTGCCTCTGTGGCACTTTCCGTTCCCTCTGTTGTTTTTTCCGCTGCAAGAAGGGACGTTCCTTCTTTGATTGCAATGGTCTGTGCATCCACATAACTGGTATTTGTCGTGGATACATAACAGATGGTTCCTTTTACTTTTACATTTGTATTTCCACGGATTACAACCACTTTGTAGCTGGAGTCATCCAGAAATGCGCTGCTCTCACACGCTTTGATCTTTCCGTTTTTTACGGATGCAAACGATCCGTCAAAAGAATACCCTGCGGCCAGTGCTTCTGCAACACTTCCCGTATACAGTTCCATATCATTAAATTTCTGATAATCTTCGGCTGTACGGTACGCAATGGTAAGCGTTGCCTTTTTTTCTCCTGTGTCGAGTTTTTTCAGCGAAACGCTTCCCTTTCCGTTTTTCTCATTATAGGTATCTATTTCATTTTTGACATATTCTTTCAATCCGTCTTTATCATATGTCTTTTCGTCAAAATTTTCCACATCGGTAGACACGATTTTTCCATCTTTCAGTACAAAAACTGTGCTTTCATCCGCTTTGTAAGAAGTGCCGCAACCGGTAAACATTCCTACGCTAAGCAGAAATACCAGCACGATCTGACCGAATTTCTTCATGATTTCACAAATCCTCCTCTATTCACAATCCATGATATTATACACTTTTCATATTCCCATTTCAACCGAAAATCGAAAGGGACTTAAAGTCATGATGCACATAATACGCCATATATTCTTTCATAATCATCTTCAGTTCCCTTAGTACTTCCTCTGAAACGGTAAACGAGTATAATCTGGCGACAGGTGTGGATATGATATACTGCATCGTATATCGCGTGGAATCGGAAATATACATGCCCTGTACTTCCTTCGCACAGGTTCTGCAGAAGATGCCTCCCCTTTTCACCGAAAAGAAACACAGGTCTTCTTTCGCATGACAATGCATACAGGCAAACACCTGCGGTCCTTCTCCATTGATGGTTATGGCTTTTAGTTCAAACACTGCACGCACAAGTTCTTTGGAATACCTGCTGTTTTCCAGTGCACGAAACGACTGGTACAAAAGCTTAAGCATTTCCCGCTCATCGTTATTTTCCTGACAATAATATTCCGCGAATTCTGCAAAGTAGAACGCAAGCGATGCAGCATCCAGATCCAAAACCAGTTCACGAAAATAGTTCTGGATGTTTGCTTTGGTAACATTATAGGAATTTCTTCCCTCAAACACTTCGAATTCGCCAAAGGCAAAGGGATTCGTCGCTGCCAGCAGCTGGCTCGACGGTCGTCTGGAACCTCTGGCAAACGCTGTGATTTTTCCCCTTTCCTTTGTCAGAATCGTTATTCTTTTGTCATAATCATTGACAGGCATGGCTGTTAAAACCATGCCCATCACTATCACAGACTGACTCATACTTCTGCTGTTCCTTCTGTCCGTAACCTCCGCCACTTCCTGCGGCATCCGTCACTTCATTCCGATAAGTCAGATAATCGGTAACTTTTCCTGTTGTCCAGAATGTTTCCCAGGTTTTCTCCATTGCACCTTACCTCCATTACTAGCGTCTGCAATGGCGGTAATTCTATTCCCGAAAAATATTGGAAACCCATCATCTGATCTTTATCTTTTATTCTTCCTCCCGATACCCGAAATTTTTAATCAGAAAATCACTGTCTCTCCAGTCTTTCTTCACCTTCACCCAAAGTTTTAAATTCACTTTGGCATCCAGCATTTTTTCCATCTCGTAACGCGCATTGGTTCCGATCTTTTTAAGCATCGACCCCTGCTTTCCGATAATAATTCCCTTGTGGGAATCCCGTTCACACACAATCGTTGCGTCGATATCATACATCTTTCCGCCTTTGCGCGGTTTCATCTGGTCGATGGCAACAGCAATTCCATGCGGTACTTCATCGCTTAACGCATGAAGTGCTTTTTCTCTTATGATCTCCGCACAGATCGCACGCTCCGGCTGATCGGTAATCGTATCCTCGTCATAAAACTGCGGACCATACGGAAGATACTTAAAAATAGAATCAATCACGTCATCCACATTCTGTCCGCGAAGGGCGGAAGTCGGAATAATCTCCGCGAAATCATAAATCTTGCGGTAGGTATCAATAAACTCCAGTACCTTGTCTTTTTCCACGGTATCAACTTTATTGATCACAAGAATCACAGGTGTCTGGACTTTTTTCAGCTGTTCCACAATGTGCTGTTCCCCCGCACCGATAAAATTACTCGGCTCCACCAGCCACAATACGACATCCACCTCGTTCAGTGTCTTTTCTGCAACATTTACCATATATTCACCAAGCTTATTTTTTGCTTTGTGAATTCCCGGCGTGTCAAGAAAAACGATCTGTCCACGCTCCATATCCGTATACACGGTCTGGATCCGGTTTCTGGTTGTCTGCGGCTTATTGGATGTGATTGCAATCTTCTGTCCGATCAGACGGTTCATCAACGTTGATTTTCCTACATTTGGTCTGCCGATAATTGTAACAAACCCTGACTTAAAATTTGCTGCTGTCATTTGTATCTCCTTTATCGTGCTATTCGCACAGTCCCTGAATTGAGGTAAACATACCGCTTTCTTCACGGATTGCATGCTCATTTCCCACTACACACAGACACTGATCGGAAAGGATCGAGGCGATCAGATCCGAAAGACTGCGGATATCTGCCGGTGTCGCTGTCAGTATCTCGTCACGCTCTTTCTGGATTTCCTCATAGGTCAGATGTTCCAGATAAGCAGCCATCGAACGGCTTCCCTTTGCTTCCGGGTTTAACGGTGTATCTAAAGCTCCAAACGTGCCAATGATATATTTTGTCATATCACGCTCATCCGGATCAAAGGATGCTACATATTCCGGAATTTTCTCATAGACGGCATTGGTCTTTGCCAGATTCGGGTCCCGGTAAGATACAAAATAACTGTCTCCGGTCCTAAGGAAAGAACTCATACATCCATATGCACCGCCCTTTACACGGATATTCATCCACAGATATTCATAGCTTAAAATCATTTTTAAAATCTTTAAGGTTCCGTGATATGCGTATCCATGGCTGATAAAGTTACCGGATCTTGCCACATACTGGATCTGGGAGGCGTCCGTAAATCCCTCATTTTTCTTAGAAAGCACCGGATGGATTGCAGCCTGCGCCGGTGTTCCTTCCGGAAGTTTCTTTAGATACTTCTGCATGATCGGAGAAGCTTTTTCATAAGAGCCTTCTTCTCCGGTAAAGCTGATGAGCATTCTCTTTCTGACAAATACTTTTTCTATCAGCTGCTGCAGTTTTTCGGCTACCGCCTGCGGATTCTCTTTCATCTGTTCATCCAGTCTGCGGATCATCTGATTGTATGCAATACCAATTGTCGCATCATTATAAAATGCATAAACAGATTCGTAAGAAAGTGCACGCATTGCAGCTACCGTGTGCCCGCTGCTGCTTAAGTTCACCTGCAGTCTGGATTTCACCTGTGCAATCAGTTCAGCCAGTCGTTTGGTATCGTGCAGATCGGAACTGTTTAAAATTTCCTCTGCCAGTTTCATAGCATGCTCCAGATTGCTCTCAAGCACTTTCATGCGGATCTCAAATTTAACAGCCATCGCATCGTGATTTTTCAGATCCGGATACATGCTGACCCCACTGGTAATTCCGCCGGTATAAATATTGATGGCATTTGCAAGATCGGCATAACTGTAGGATCTGGTATTGACATATCCGAGTACCGCGCGCAGAAGTCCAAGGTACGGAACCTCCTCCTCTGCAATGTCATTGCACTCAAACATCAGAGTAATATAATCGATGCCATTTGCCGGTGCCTCATGCCGGACAACCGGAATTTCTCCCATGTTCTCCTCCTTATTGGAAAACGGCATGGCTTCTTTTTTCATATCCTCTCTGCCAAGCATCGGAATTTTCAACAGATCTTCTTCCTTTGACGGTTCTTCCTGATATTCCCGCAGATGTCTGGTCTGGGCAATCAGCGCCTGCACCTCTTCGTCACTCAATCCGGCCTTGTATGCTGCAAGTTTTTCTGCCAGTGCCTGTTCTTTGGCACGGTTAAGTCCCTTCTCCGGCGCAACCACAACCACAGCACCATGCGCATTGTCAAGCAGATACTTCTGAATCAGATCTTCAAAATATCCGGTTTTGATCTGCTCCCGCAAAAACTGTAATGTATCCAGACATTCCAGATGAATAAACGGCTTGGTATCATCAAACAGCCAGCTTTCCATACACTGCAGTCCATACAAAAGTCCCTTCGGAAACTGTCCGTAATCTGCTTCCCGGAACCGGAATTCCGCACTGTTAATTCCCGCAAGAAGGGAATCCTGATTCAGACCTTCCTTTACCAGCTTCTGTAAGGTTTCCTCGATAATCTGCACAAAACGGGTCTGATCAGACTCATCGGCATTCTTAGCGACAATGGAGAACATCGGCTGAAGCATGCCATCCTCAAAAGATCCGTAGACATCTTCCCCGATTCCCGCATCAATCAGTGCCTGGCGTACCGGTGCTCCCGGCGCACTGACAAGGACATAATCCAGTACAGAAAATGCCTGATACAATTCACGGTCAAGAACGGTTCCCACCACTTTATTGTAAGAAAGATACGTGTGCTTCTCCTCCGGTTCATCCTCTGTGATCGGATACGTTCTGCGCTCGGATACTACCGCGTCAAATGGCTTTTGCAGCTGGATTTGTGAATGTACTTCCACTTCATTTGCATCATAATGGCTTAAATATTCCTCATCCAGCCAGGTGAGCCGCTCTTCTATATCCATATCTCCGTACAGATAAATATAGGAGTTGCATGGGTGATAATATTTGTGATAAAACGCAAGATAATTTTCATACGTCAGTTCCGGTATTTTTTCCGGGTTTCCTCCGGAATTTTTGCTGTAGGTATTGTCCGGAAACAGTGCTTCCATAATTGCCGTCTCAAGCACTTCATCCGGGGAGGAATACGCCCCCTTCATTTCATTGTATACAACGCCGTTGATGGTCAGCGGTGCATCTTCTGACTCCAGCTCATAGTGCCAGCCTTCCTGCATAAAAATCTCTTTGTACTTTGTAATATTTGGATGGAATACCGCATCCAGATATACCTCCATCAGATTTTTAAAATCCCTCTCATTGTAACTTGCTACCGGATACAGTGTTTTTTCCGGATATGTCATTGCATTCAAAAACGTATTGAGTGACCCTTTGGCAAGCTCAATAAAAGGGTCTTTGACCGGAAATTTATCCGATCCGCAAAGCGTGGTATGCTCGATAATATGCGGAACTCCTGTCTCATCTTCCGGGGGTGTCCGAAATCCGATCGAAAACACCTTATTGTCATCTTCATTGGAAATGACACACACGCGTGCTCCGCTTTTTTTATGTCGCAGAATATATCCCATGGATTCAATATCCGCAATCTTTCTTACCTCTATTATTTCATATGCTGACAATTTCAATTTATCCATATTTCTCATCCTTCCATTTTTATTTCAACGGAATAGTTTTATTCTTTCCGAATCGATACATCCATCTGTGGGAATGGAATCGAAATTCCATTTTCATCCAGTGCATTTTTCATCTGCTCCAGCAAACGCCACCGCACCGGCCAGTAATCTTCTGTTTTTACCCATACGCGAATGCCCATATCTACGGCACTATCCCCCAGATCCGATACAAAAATATCGACCGGTTCATCCTTTATCACTGCGGTTTCTGTCTTTACCACACCCTCAAGCACTGCTTTAACCTTTGATAAATCCGATGCATAGCCAACCCCGACGGTCAGATCAATCCGTCGCATATCCATATGGCTGTAATTGGTAATACTGCTGTTGGACAGACTTCCATTCGGAATCAGGATCAGTTTGTTATCAATGGTAAGCAGCTTGGTGTAAAAAATCGTAATCTCCTTGACAGTGCCCTCTTCTGATGAAGCATTATCCAATATATAATCGCCTACCACAAATGGTTTCAGTAACAAAATCAGAACACCACCGGCAAAATTAGAAAGGCTTCCCTGCAATGCCAGTCCCATGGTAAGTCCTGCGGACCCCAGCACGGCAATCACAGAGCTTGTCGTCACGCCAAACTGCCCCAGAATAATCATTGCCAGCACAAAATAGAGCGCATATTTCACAAAAGAACTCAGAAAGGAAACCACACCGGCTTCTACTTTTCCGCGCTCTAAGAAACGGCGCACCATTTTCACCAGCATTTTGATCATCCGGCTGCCTACCAGAAGAATAATCACTGCAATCATCAGCTGAACGAGAAACCCCAGCAGAGATGGTGTCAGATCCTGTAAATATTTCCGGATAATTCCCGGATTTTTCGCCACTTCATTTAACACTTCACTCTCGGTGCTAAGCTGTGTCAGTTGGTCTGTTATTAAAATTCCCAATGTATTTCTCCATTTATGTCCTATAATGCCATTCTTTAAATCTCATGTATGAATAATCCACTGCGGAGTTTCGGCTCAAACCAGGTAGATTTCGGCGGCATGAGACGTCCCGCATCCGCCACAGCAAACAACTCCTGAATGGATGTCGGATACATGGCAAATGCAACCTGGCAGTCCTCATGGCATCTTCTTTCTAACTCTTTCATGCCACGGATTCCGCCGACAAAATCAATTCTTTTATCTGTCTTTGGATCACCGATTCCAAGTACCGGTGCCAAAAGTACATTCTGTAATACCGATACATCCAGTCCTTCTACCGGATCCTCCGGAACCGACTCCGGACGCATGGTACAACGATACCATTTATCAGAAAGAAACATGGAAAACTGTCCCTTTTTCACCGGTCGTACATCGTTTCCATTTTCGATTTTCTGCACATCAAAGAGTTCCTGCATTTTTGATAAAAATGCCTCTTCGGTCATATCTCCTAAATCCCGTACCACACGGTTGTAATCCATGATCATCAGTTCCTCATCCGGGAATAAAACGGAAAGGAAATAATTAAATTCTTCTTTTCCGGTATATCCCGGATGTTCTTCTCTCCGCTTAAATCCGACTTTTACCGCAGAAGCAGCTCTGTGATGTCCGTCTGCAATATAGATTTCCCCAATCTGTGCAAATGCATTCCGGATCGTTTTGATATCTTCCGGATCGGATATTACAAAAACACGGTGGCGAATACCATCTTCCGCAACAAAATCATATAAGGCATCCTGTTTCTTTGTCTTTGCCACAACCTCATTGATCACGGCATTGGCACGGTATGCCAGAAAAATCGGTCCGGTCTGTGCACTGCACGTATCTACGTGACAGATACGATCCTGTTCCTTATCCGCACGGGTATTCTCATGTTTTTTGATGACCTGATTCGCATAATCATCAATGGATGCACATGCTGCAATGCCGGTCTGTGTTCTTCCATCCATCGTCAGTTCATATATGTAATAACATTCTCTGTTATCCCGGATAAATGTGCCGTCAGCGATCCAGTCTTTTAACATCTGTGCCGCTTTGGCATATACTCTGTCATCATAGGTATCGACATCATCCGGAAACTGTGTCTCCGCACGGTCAATTGCCAGAAATGACTTTGGATTTTTTGCCACAACTTCTTTTGCTTCTTCTCTGTTATATACATCATATGGTAATGCAGCCACTGCAGATACTACATCTTCTGCCGGTCTGACACATACAAATGGTTTTATGTCTGCCATATTATCCTCCATAAATTGTGCTGGTTTCTATACCTTTCTAGTATAATGGAAAAAATACGTTTATACAAGAAAAAATATGGCGGTTCTTTCGAACCGCCATACAGCAAAATGCTTATCTTTTCTGTTATTTTACAAGGCGTACACGCAATACATCGTCAATTGCCTGCAGTTTTTTCAGCACATCATCGGTAATTTGGGAATCCACATCGATCAGTGCATATGCATAGTCACCCTTTGCCTTATTTGTCATATCTGACACATTGATATCTGCCTCTCCAAGAACGGTCGTATACTGGCCGATCATACCCTTGACATTCTTGTGCAGAATTGCAACACGTCCGGCTGTGGTACATGCTCCCATGTTGCAGTCCGGATAATTGACAGAATGGGTAATATTACCATTCTCCATGTAGTCACGAATCTCACGGACAGCCATAATTGCGCAGTTGTCTTCAGACTCTGCTGTAGATGCTCCAAGATGTGGAGTGACAATACATCCCTTTGCTCCAACGGTTGTAGTATTCGGGAAATCAGAAACATATTTCTTAATCTTTCCTGCAGCCAGCGCATCAACCATTGCCTCTTCGTCTACCAGCAGATCTCTTGCAAAGTTTAATACAATTGCGGTAGGCTTCATCATTGCGATCGCATTGGCATCAATCATCTTTCTGGTAGAATCCAAAAGAGGTACATGGATCGTAATGTAATCGCACTCTTTGTAAATATCTTCTACATTGCTGATATGCTTTACGCTTCTGGATAAGTTCCATGCAGCATTGACAGAAATATATGGATCATATCCATATACTTCCATACCCATATGGGTTGCGGCATTTGCTACGAGCACACCGATGGCTCCAAGTCCGATGACACCTAATTTCTTTCCGGAAATCTCTGTTCCTGCAAAGTTCTTCTTCTGTTTCTCTGCAGTTTTTGCAATGTTATCATCGTTCTGGTTTGCCAGACACCAGTCAATACCACCGACAATATCGCGGGATGCATATAACATTCCTGCAAAAACAAGTTCTTTTACACCATTGGCATTTGCACCCGGTGTATTAAATACAACGATACCTTTGTCAGCACATTTGTCAAGCGGAATATTGTTGACACCTGCACCGGCACGGGCAACTGCAAGCAGTGAATCCGGAAGATCCAGATCGTGCATTGCCGCACTGCGGACAAGTGCTGCATCAGCGCCTGCCAGATCGTCTACTTTTTTGTAATCATCAGAAAATAAATCCAGACCTACCCCAGCGATAGGATTTAAGCATGTATAATTAAACATTTTATGCATTCTCCTTCTCAAATTTCTTCATGAACGCAACAAGCTTTTCTACGCCCTCTTTTGGCATTGCGTTGTAAATGGATGCACGCATACCACCAACGGTACGATGTCCTTTCAGGTTTACGAAGCCAGCCTCGGTTGCCTCTTTTACGAATTTCGCATCCATATCCTTGTCTCCAGTTACGAACGGTACATTCATCAGTGAACGGTCTTCTTTTCTGACAGTTCCCTTGAACAGTTTGCTCTCATCCAGGAAATCATAAAGGATCTTTGCTTTTTCAATGTTGCGTCTCTGCATTTCCTCTAAGCCGCCCATCTTTTTCAGCCACTTAAAGACTTTACCGCAGATATAAATGCCGTAGCATGGCGGTGTGTTGTACAGGCTGTCTTTGTCTGCCTGTGTCTTCCACTTGAGCATGGTTGGTGTGCCAGGAAGTACATCATCTGTAATCAGGTCTTCCCGTGCAATTACGATTACAACACCTGCCGGTCCGATATTCTTCTGTACGCCACCATAGATTACGCCATACTTTGTCACATCTACAGGCTCAGATAAGAAGCAGGAAGATACATCTGCTACCAGTGTCTTTCCCTTTGTGTTTGGAAGCTTCTTGTATTTGGTTCCGTAAATGGTGTTGTTCTCACAGATATAAACGTAATCCAGATCATCCGGAATATCCAGATCGGAACAATCCGGAATATAAGAGAATGTCTGATCTGCAGAGGATGCAAGCTCAATTGCCTCTCCGTACATCTGTGCTTCCTGATAAGCCTTCTTTGCCCACTGTCCTGTGACAATGTATCCGGCTTTCTTATTCTTCATCAGATTCATAGGAACTGCTGCAAACTGCTGGGATGCTCCACCCTGTAAGAACAATACCTTATAATTATCCGGAATGTTCATCAGCTCTCTTAAATCTTTTTCTGCATCCTTGATGATGTCATCGAACACTTTGGATCTGTGGCTCATTTCCATAACGGACATGCCGCATCCTCTGTAATCCAACATTTCATCTGCTGCTTCCTGCAGTACCTCCTCCGGCAATACTGCCGGTCCTGCTGAGAAATTGTATACTCTGCTCATTTCAAACTTCCTCCTATATTTTACTATGCTGTTGCTTATTTATTCTTGCTCTCGAAATCTTTTCCATCGAAACATTCATTGATCGGAGCCCCCGGTGCAACCATCGGCCATACCTTGTCATCCGAATCCACAATTGCGTCAATTACAAACGGCGTCTTACTTTCCAATGCTTCCTGAAAAGCTGCAATAAACTCTTCCTGTGTTGTCACACGCCGGGCAGCTGCGCCCATCGCCTCTGCAATCTTTACGTAGTCCACACCGTCATCTAAAACCGTTGCGGAATAATGCTGTTTATAGAAAAGTGTCTGCCACTGGCGGACCATTCCGAGTACATGGTTATTGACAATCACTTCAATCAACGGAAGCTTTTGTCTGGATGCTGTTGCAAGTTCATTCATATTCATGCGGAAACATCCGTCTCCCGCAATATTGATCACCTGCTTATCCGGATTTGCAGTCTGTGCACCAATTGCAGCGCCAAGACCATACCCCATCGTACCAAGACCTCCGGATGTCAGCAGGGTTCTTGGTTTACTGTATTTAAAATACTGTGCAGCCCACATCTGATGCTGACCGACTTCCGTGACCATAATGGCATCTTTTGCCATCTCATAGATCTTTGCGATCATAAACGGACCACTTAACCCTTCCTTTGGAATGGTCATAGGATACATCTTCTGATAATCCGCAATATGGGAAAGCCACTCGGTATGTTTCTGCTGCTCAAGTTTTTCATTCAGCTTTCCGAGGACGATTGCCACATCCCCGATAATGCTGTGATTTACGATAATATTTTTATTGATTTCTACCGGATCAATATCAATCTGCAGAATCTTTGCCTGTTTTGCAAATTTCTTTGGATTTCCAAGTACACGGTCCGAAAAACGAACACCAACTGCGATCAGAAGATCACATTCACTGACACCGAGATTGGACGTCTTTGTTCCGTGCATTCCAAGCATTCCGGTATAGTTTTCTGATGTTCCATCATATGCACCTTTTCCCATCAGTGTGTCGCAGACCGGTGCATCTGTTTTTTCTACAAATGTCTTTAATACTTCACTGGCTCCGGAAAGGATTGCTCCTCCTCCGACAAATATGTACGGCTTCTTTGCCTTTTCAATCATCTGGATGGCTTTCTTTAAATCATCCTCATTGAATGCCGAACAATCCGGCTGCGGCATTTTTGGCTCTTTCTTTATATACTCTGTTTTGTTGGCAGTCACATCCTTGGTGATATCTACCAGAACCGGACCCGGACGTCCTTTCCGCGCAATGGAAAAAGCTCTGCGAATCGTATCGGCAAGTTTTGTTACATCTTTTACAATAAAACTGTATTTTGTAATCGGTGTTGTGATGCCAGCAATATCAATTTCCTGAAAACTGTCTTTTCCGAGGAGTGATACCCCAACATTGCAGGTGATTGCCACGATCGGAATGGAATCCATATACGCAGTTGCGATACCGGTCACCAGATTGGTGGCTCCCGGTCCGCTTGTTGCCATACAGACTCCGACTTTTCCTGTACTTCTGGCATATCCGTCTGCTGCATGGGAAGCCCCCTGCTCATGCGATGTAAGTACATGCCGGATTTCCGGATGTTTGTATAATTCATCATAAACGTTCAGGATTGCACCGCCCGGATATCCGAAAACGGTATCTACACCCTGTTCTTTCAGGCATTCTATAATCACCTGTGATCCTGTCAACTGCATTTTCTAACCCTCTATCCTTTATTTCTCTTCTGGCACTTCCAAGACAGCTCCACGGTTTCCGGAAGTAACCAGTGCAGAATATCTCTTAAGATATCCGGTGGTAACCTTCGGCTCTCTCGGCTGCCATTTTGCACGTCGTGCGGCCATCTCTTCATCCGAAACATCTACGTTCAATGTCATCTCCGGGATATTGATCTTTATGATATCGCCCTCTTCTACCAGAGCAATCGGTCCCCCAACTGCTGCTTCTGGAGAAACATGTCCGATGGATGCGCCTCTGGATGCACCGGAAAAACGTCCGTCGGTAATCAGGGCAACGGAACTGCCAAGCCCCATACCGGCAATCGCAGAAGTCGGATTTAACATTTCTCTCATACCAGGTCCGCCCTTCGGTCCCTCATAGCGGATGACAACGACATCCCCCTCTACAATCTTGCCGCCCTTGATCGCTGCGATAGCATCTTCCTCACACTCAAAGACTCTTGCCGGTCCTTCATGAACCATCATCTCATCGACAACAGCAGAACGCTTAACCACCGAACCATCCGGTGCCAGATTTCCTTTCAGAACAGCCAGACCACCGGTCTTGGAATATGGATGATCAACCGGACGGATGACTTCCGGATTGCGGTTCACTGCGTTTGCAATGTTCTCTCCGATCGTCTTTCCGGTTACGGTCATACAATCGGTATGTAACAGACCGATATCTGCCAGTTCTTTCATCACTGCATATACACCGCCGGCTTCATTGAGATCCTCCATATAAGTAGGACCAGCCGGTGCCAGATGGCAGAGGTTTGGTGTCTTTTCGCTGATCGGGTTTGCAAAGCTGATATCAAAATCAAAACCAATCTCATGCGCGATCGCCGGCAGATGCAGCATGGAGTTTGTGGAACATCCCAGTGCCATATCTACTGTCAGTGCATTTAAGATGGACTCTTTTGTAATAATATCACGCGCGCAGATATTCTTGCGGAACATATCCATAACTGCCATACCTGCATGTTTTGCAAGTTTGATACGTTCCGAGTAAACAGCCGGAATCGTTCCGTTTCCGCGAAGTCCCATACCAAGAGCTTCGGTCAGACAGTTCATAGAGTTTGCGGTATACATGCCGGAGCAGGACCCACAGGTCGGGCAGACTTTATTCTCATATTCAAGCACATCATCCTCTGTCATGGTTCCTGCTGCGTAAGATCCGACTGCCTCAAACATGGAAGAAAGACTTCTCTTCTTTCCCTGCACATGTCCGGCAAGCATCGGTCCGCCGGATACAAATACGGTCGGAAGATTCAGACGGGCAGCTGCCATCAGAAGCCCCGGTACATTCTTATCACAGTTTGGCACCATAACCAGTGCATCAAACTGATGGGCGATAGCCATACACTCCGTGGAATCTGCAATCAGGTCTCTGGTAACCAGAGAATATTTCATGCCGACATGTCCCATGGCAATGCCATCACATACCGCGATTGCCGGAAATACAACCGGTACGCCACCTGCTTCCGCAACGCCGAGTTTTACGGCGTTTACAATTTTATCAATATTCATATGGCCCGGAACAATTTCATTGTAGGAACTTACAATTCCGACCATTGGTTTTTTTAATTCTTCTGCGGTAAATCCGAGCGCATTGAAAAGACTGCGCGCCGGAGCCTGCTGCATACCGCTCCTTGCGTTATCACTTATCATATTATGTTCTCCTTAAACTCTCTCTGCGATCAGGTCGCCCATCTTTGCTGTACCAACCTGTTTAATTCCTTCTGTGCTCTCTCCTGCCTGCGGCATGATATCAATGGTACGATATCCTTCTTTTAATACCTGTTTCACGGCATTCTCAATCGCATCAGCCTCTTTATCCAGATCAAACGTATAGCGAAGCATCATGGCTGCACTTAAAATGGTTGCAATCGGGTTGGCAATGCCTTTTCCGGCAATATCCGGTGCAGACCCGCCACTCGGCTCATATAAACCGAATTTGGTATCATTCAAACTTGCGGATGATAACATACCGATGGAACCGGTCACCATGGAAGCCTCATCGGATAAAATATCTCCAAACATATTCTCCGTCAGAATCACGTCAAACTGTTTTGGATCTTTCACAAGCTGCATTGCACAGTTATCGACAAGCATATGCTCATACGTTACTTCCGGATAATCTTTTGCAACTTCTTCTACGATTTTTCTCCAGAGCCGGGAAGAATCCAGAACATTTGCCTTATCCACGGAAGTTACCTTTTTGCGGCGCTTCATTGCAATGTCAAAGCCTCGCTTTGCAATTCTGCGGATCTCATTTTCATTGTAGGTAAGTGTATCGGTTGCTGTCGTCACGCCATCTACTTCCTCTGTCTTTCGCGCTCCGAAATACAAACCGCCTGTCAGCTCACGCATAATCATCATATCAAATCCTGTTCCGATGATATCATCACGCAGTGGACATGCAGCCTTTAATTCTTCATATAAATATGCCGGGCGAAGGTTTGCAAACAGATTGAGCGATTTACGCAGCTTTAAAAGTCCTGCCTCCGGACGAAGCTCCGGTGCTAACTTGTACCACGGGGATGTGGAAGTATTTCCTCCGATAGATCCCATCAGTACCGCATCACTTGCTTTTGCTGCCGCAATCGCATCATCGGTCAAAGGAACTCCGGTTGCATCAATCGAGCATCCACCCATCAGGATATCCGTATAGTGAAATGAATGACCATATTTTTTCCCAATCTGGTCTAATACTTTTTTTGCCTCTGTAACGATCTCTGGTCCAATACCGTCTCCCGAGATCACACCAATTTGACATTCCATTGCTTTTCCTCTTTTCTACTCTGCTGTTTCAAAGTCTATTACCTATTAATATATAGCAACAGGGCCTTCTTTTCAACTAAAAATCCATTTTACTTTTTCATAAATAATATAATCTGAGATTATAATAGATCTTTTTTATTATTCTGAATTGAAAAAGGAATGCAAAAAGGTGCCGCAAATGCGACACCCTCTCTCATGTTCTTTATGATGCAGATTCTGCTTTTTCTACGTCTGCAATTGCAGCTTTCTGCATTGGAATACGACAGTTTTTGTTGTTTCCGAACTCTACGATAACGGTATCATCTACAATATCAATAATTGTTCCATAGAAACCGGATGTAGTAAGAACGGTGTCTCCCACAGCTACTTCAGAAAGCATCAGGTCTTTTTTCTTCTGCTCCTTCTTCTGTGGACGAATCATCAGAAAATACATAAATCCGAAGATTACTACCAGCCAGATAATCATACCAAACATGCCCATTCCGCCGGAAGCGGAAGCGCTGCTATTTGCTAAAATTGCGCTCATCAATGTTTCCTCCTATATTCAAATACTAAAACCCATTCTACACAACTTCCGTTCTTTGGGCAAGCCTTTTTGGCTTTTTTAGACATTTTTTATACTTGACTGTCCCATCCGGTACAGTTTTTCTTCTTTGTAGGAAGCAAAATTTCCGGCATCGAGAGCATCCCGGATCTCTTCCATCATGGTATTGTAAAAATACAGGTTATGAAGAACACACAGGCGCATGCCAAGCATTTCCTTTGCTTTTAACAGATGCCGGATATAGGCTCTGCTGTAGTGCCGGCATGCCGGACACTGGCAGCCCTCCTCAATCGGACGCATGTCTTTTTCGTATTTCTGGTTAAACAGATTCAACTTTCCTTCGTTGGTATATACATGTCCGTGGCGTCCGTTTCTGCTCGGATATACACAGTCAAAGAAATCGATTCCGCGCGCTACCCCCTCGAGAATATTTGCAGGTGTTCCCACGCCCATCAGATACGTCGGCTTGTTTTTCGGAAGATACGGAACGGTCTCCTCTATGATCTGATACATCTGTTCATGGGTTTCTCCCACTGCAAGTCCGCCAATTGCATACCCATCCAGATCCAGTTCCGAAATTCTCTTTGCATGGTCCGTCCGGATATCCGAAAAAATTGCTCCCTGGTTAATTCCAAACAACAGCTGCTCTTTATTAATCGTATCTTCCAGACTGTTCAGACGCTGCATTTCTTTTTTGCACCGCTCCAGCCAGCGGGTCGTACGCGCAACAGAATCTTCGACATATCTGCGCTCTGCCACACTCGATGGACACTCGTCAAATGCCATGGCAATCGTCGATCCGAGGTTTGACTGGATCTGCATGCTCTCTTCCGGTCCCATAAAGATCTTTGCGCCATCTACATGGGAATGGAAATATACGCCCTCCTCCTTAATTTTTCGGAGTCCTGCCAGGGAAAACACCTGAAATCCGCCGGAATCTGTCAGAATCGGACGATCCCAGACCATAAACTTATGCAGTCCGCCCATTTCTTTGATCAGCTTGTCTCCTGGACGCACATGCAGATGATAGGTATTGGACAGTTCCACCTGACATTTGATCTCTTTGAGATCCATTGTTGAAACAGCACCCTTGATTGCGGCCACCGTTCCCACATTCATAAATACCGGCGTCTGGATATCTCCGTGCACCGTATGAAACACCGCACGTTTCGCACTGCCTTCCTGTTTTAACAACTCATATGTAGCCATTTTCTGTTATTCCTCTTTCTTTTTATTTACTTTCGAATTCTGCGGATCAAAATACCGTTGGACAAAAGTGTGGAATCTATGTAATGTCGTTCAAGCAGAATTTCTCCCTGCGGCACTACCTCGACATCTTCCTCACAGCAGTTAATCAGCACTTCCACATAACAATCCGGAAAATCCACTTTCTGAAACTGGATCACACGCCTGTACGCTGCATAATCATTCGGAAAATGAAAATTACGGCTTTTTAAGAGCGGTTCCTGCCGGCGCAGATGAATCAGTGTAGATATGATCCTGCTGCGCTCTGCATACTTTCCGGCCTCAATATCCGACCACGGCATACATCTGCGGCAGTCCGGATCATAGCTTCCTTCCATGGCAATTTCTGTTCCGTAGTAAATGCACGGACTTCCCGGCATTGCAAAAAGAACAGCAATCTGTGCAAAATATTCATCCAGATTCTTCACATCCGAGCGAAGCCGCTTGGTATCATGCGAATCGAGCAGATTAAACAGCACATCATTGGTCTGCTGCATATAGCTTGTATAGCAGCGGTTGATTGTATACTCAAAGTCTTCATTCGTCAGGCTCTTATCAATCCAGAAATCCTTGATACTTTGTCCAAGCGGATAATTCATTACCGCATCAAACTCATCTCCGCGCAGCCACGGAAGCGCGTTGTGCCAGATTTCTCCGAGAATATAGATATCCGGGTTGATCTCCTTGACCCGCGCATGCAGTTCTTTGCAGAACCTGTGGGAAACTTCATTTGCCACATCCAGACGGATTCCATCGATTCCGTAATTTTCCACCCAGTTGGCACAAATATCTACAAAATATTTGCGTACTTTCGGATTATTTGTATTGATCTTTGGCATGGAATCAAAAAAGGCAAATGTATAATACTGTTTCTTCTTTGCCGCCTGCCCGTTTTTATCAAACGGCCATTCATTGATCATAAACCAGTCATAATATTCTGACTCCGGTCCCTTTGCAAGCACATCCTGCCACGGTGCGAAATAATATCCGGAATGATTGAACACACCGTCAAGCATTACGCGGATGCCCCGCTTATGCGCTTCCTTCACAAGGTGTTTAAAGGTTTCCTCATCGCCAAAACGCGGATCAATCTTCGTATAATCCGTGGTATCGTATTTGTGATTTGACGGAGCTTCGTTGATCGGTGTCAGATACAGACCGTTGATTCCCAGATTCTGCAGATAATCCAGCTTGTCTGTAATCCCCGCCAGATCTCCTCCGAAACATTCCTCATTGGTCACGCTTCCATGCTCTCTCCACAAAACCACATTCTCAGGATCATTGGAAGGATCTCCGTTGCAGAAACGATCCGGGAAAATCTGATACCATACGGTATCGTTGACCCATGCCGGGGTACGCGGTACATCACAGGGATTCATCCACGGGAAAACAAAGCACTGACGGCTTCTGCCCTCCAGATGCATCTGTTCGCTGCTGACAAACCCGTCTTCAAAATAAAACCAGCTTTCCTCCTCTGTCTGAAGTTCAAAATAATACTTCAAACGCTTGTACTCCGGACGCACGGTTGTGGTCCACCAGATCTGATTTTTTAACCGCTTTTTATATATGATCGGCTCCTTTTTTCCATCCCAGTGCTCCCCACCGCCTAATATTCCCGCGGCAAACGGATCTCCGAGTATAATGGATACCGATTTTACATCGTAGCCCGTTTTTATATTGATAATCAGCTCATCCTCATTCAGCGGATAACAGTAATTGTCACTCGCCTGATGATATACTGCGTTAAATTCCATATGTTCCCTCTCTCTTTTTTATGTTTATTTCCTTTAAATATTACCATATCTCTCTTGACTATTCAATGCGATGTTTTTTATAATATCCCTTAGAATATTAACGTTTTTAAGGAGGCATTTATGGCAGGCTCATCATTTGGCAATTTATTTCGTATCACCACATGGGGGGAATCCCACGGTAAAGGCATCGGTGTTGTTGTGGATGGCTGTCCTGCCGGACTCAGCCTCTGTGAAGAAGATATCCAGAAATTTTTAGACCGGCGTAAACCCGGTCAGTCCAAGTTTACCACACAGCGCAGGGAAAGTGACACGGTAGAAATCTTATCCGGTGTCTTTGAGGGAAAAACAACCGGTACCCCGATTTCCATGATGGTCTGGAACAAGGACCAGCACTCTGCCGATTACAGTGAAATTGCCTCCTACTACCGACCGGGACATGCTGATTTCTGTTTTGACGAAAAATACGGATTTCGTGATTACCGCGGCGGCGGACGTTCCTCGGGGCGCGAAACGATCGGACGCGTTGCCGGCGGTGCAATTGCGATCAAAATTTTAGAGCAGATGGACATCTCCATACTTGCCTACAGTCAGGCAATCGGTCCGGTGTCCATTGATCCTGCCCGGTTTGATCCCGCAGAAATTTCAAAAAACAAGCTGTATATGCCGGATGCAACAGCCGCAGCAAAAGCCAGCGCATATCTCGAAAAATGTTTACAGGAACAAAACTCCAGCGGTGGCATCATCGAATGTCAGATTTTGGGGCTTCCCGTCGGACTCGGTGATCCCGTTTTTGAAAAACTCGATGCGAATCTGGCAAAAGCAATCCTCTCGATCGGTGCCGTAAAGGGCTTTGAAATCGGAGCCGGATTTGGTGCAGCTACCGCTACCGGGCTAACCAACAACGATGCATTTTGCATGGAGAATGGACATATCTCCAAGAGAACCAATTATTCCGGTGGCACGCTCGGTGGCATGAGTGATGGCTCGCTGTTATTTTTCCGTGCAGCCGTCAAACCGACACCGTCCATTGCAGCAACACAGCAGACCGTCAACAAAGACGGAAAAGAAATTGAGATCAGTATCAAAGGGCGACACGATCCGATTATCGTTCCGCGTGCAGTGGTCGTTGTTGAGGCAATGACAGCTATCACGATTTTAGATGCGCTCCTTTCCAACATGACCGCAAGACTTGACCGGATTATTGATTTTTACAGACAATAACGTTTAATCACAATAAAAATTGGCAGTGAGGCTACGATGCAACAGCTTCACTGCCAATTTTTTCTTGTTTATTTTTCGTAAAGAAATTCTTCCGGCAATGTAACGTTAAAATCTTTTGCCAGATCCCGGAAATTGTCCGGAGTGATCGTCTGAAGCTTATCCGGTCTCATGGATAACATCTTCACAAGAATTTCTGCCGATTTCTCAGCGGTGTGCATCAGACCGAATGTCAGATCAAAATCTTCGCCTGCTGCGAACATTCCGTGATGTGCCCAAATGGCCAGATCATACTTTTTCATCAGTTCACTTGTTGCAACCGCGATCTCTCTTCCTCCCGGAACCATCCACGGAACAACACCGACACCGTCCGGAAAAACAACCGGACACTCCGTTGCCATCTCCCACAGTTCTCTCGTAAACACTTTATCTTCGAGTGGAAGTACAAATGTGAGTGCAATAATATTGGTGGTATGTGCATGATAGACCACACGGTAATTTGGATTTTGAAGTTTTTTTACTTCGAGATTCATCAAATGACTCGGAAGCTCGGAAGTCGGTCTGCCTCCATTGACCAGCCCCCAGACAATACGGTAATTTTCACCTTTTTCGTCCAGTTCAATCATGCAGATGGAATCTTCCGGCTTAATGATCACATTGCGGAAATACTTACCGCTTCCCGTAACCAGAAAAAACTCGCCGGCAAGATTCGGTACACTTGTGCCAATTGGCTGCCATTCCTTCGCCTTAAAATTCTCTTTTATCAATTCTACTTCTTCCGGTTTTACACGATAAGAAAGGTTTCCACCATTTCTCTCATGCCATCCCTGCTCCCATCCGTCATTCGCCATGCGGATAAATTCCTGTACAAATTCTGCATCTAAAAAATTCATAATTATAATTCCTCTTTTCTATTCTTTTTTAATTTCTCTTTTCCAATACTTCGTTCTCATACTTTTCGATTTCATCATAGAAATGAAGATCATCAACGACGCCCTCACGTCTTAAGTACTCATCCCATATCTCACCGATCGGCAACATCTTCACCGCCTCATTCATAACCATAAGTTTGCTCATCTGATTCGTATCCTGAAGCGCTTTGAGCATTGCATTCGGTGTACATAAAGCTATAAGAAGGGCTTTCTGCCAGCTTCGAAATCCTGTTGCAAGTGCCGAAACACGGTTGATACTTGCATCAAAATAGTCCAAAGCCATATAGACACGGTCAAGCGCATTATCTCTTACAATTTCTTTTGCCATCTCCTTCGTCTCATCATCAAGAATCAGCACATGATCGGAATCCCAGCGCACACCTCTTGTGATATGCAATGCAAATTCCGGATAAAAGCAGAGCATTGCCGGAATCTTGTCAGATACATACTCCAGTGGATGATAATGTCCGTTGTCCATAAGTGGCATACAGCCGTCATGTAAAGCAGCAAAACTAAGTGTAAACTCAGCCGATCCGACTGTGTAAGACTCCACACCTATACCGAAAACTTTTGACTCCACACAAGGCTTTACGAGGTTATGATCGTATGGCTCCGATAAGATCTGCTCGATGGAATCCTTGTATCGCATACGAGGTCCCATACGGTCTGCCGGAACATCTTTAAATCCATCACCGGTCCAGATGTTCATAACGCAAGGCATTCCGGTCTCTTTTGCAAAATATTCCGAGATGCGGATGCATGCCTTTCCGTGATTGATCCAGAAACGTCTTGTCTCCTCGTCCGGACTCGAAAGTGTCTGACCGTCCTTTACTTTCTCGTGTGAGAAAAAGGTCGGATTAAAATCGATACCCATATGATGCTTCTTGGCAAATTCTACCCATTTAGCAAAATGCTTTGGTTCAAGCGCATCTCTGTCTGCAAATTCCCCCGGTGCAAAGATTGCATAAGATGCATGTATGTTTAATTTTGCGGTTCCCGGCATCAGTCTCATCGCTTCTTCCATATCTGCCATCAACTGTTCCGGCGTTCTAGCACGGCCCATATAATTACCGGTCGTTTGAATGCCTCCAGTAAGTCCTCCGTCATTGTCAAAACCGATCACATCATCCAGCTGCCAGCAGTGAAGCGATACTGGAACTTTCTTTAATGTCTCGATCGCCTTGTCGGTATCCACACCGAGTGCTGCATATTTTTCTCTTGCTGCTTCGTAATTTGTCATGTCTCTTCTCCTTTACTTTTCGTATTTATGAATTGGGAAGGAAGCATAAACACATTGTCTTGCCTCCTTTAAGTTTTCTAATTCTCCCGCTGCGATCATCTGCGCACAGAGATTACCGATCGCAGTCGCTTCCGTCGGTCCTGCATAGATTGTCTTCTTCGTGAAAAATGCGGTCAGTTTGTTCAGATAATCCGCATTGGCACCGCCACCAACGATCTGAATACAGTCGTATGTTTTTCCGGTCAGTTTCTCAATCTCCTTTGCTGTATCGGCATAGCATTTTGCGAGACTGTTGTAGATCACACAGGCAACTTCCGCAATGCCATGTGGCACCTGCTGTCCACTCTCTTTACAGGCTTTCTGCACCTCGCTCGTCATATGCTCCGGCGCAAGAAATCTCGGATCGTTGGCATCAACGAAAGAAGGAATCGTCTGCTTTGACGCAAGTTCGCTGATCTCTCCAAAACCAAGTTCCGGGGCTATCTCCTTTCGCACCGACTGGATCATCCAGAGTCCCATAATATTCTTAAGATAGCGGAAGCGATAATCGTATCCGCCCTCATTCGTCATGTTATGCTTTCTGCTTTGCTCATCACAGGCAGCTTCTTTCAATTCGGTTCCCATCAATGACCATGTTCCGGAACTGATATAAAGTGGCTGTTCCTCTTTGGATGGAACTGCCATCACTGCAGAAGCTGTATCATGCGTTGCCGGCAAGACTACTTTGCATTCAAAACCTACCTGTTTCTGAATAGAATCCGCCAAGTTTCCGACAATGCTTCCCGCCATCATAATTGTCTGAAAGAGGGTTCTCGGATATCCCAGCCGATCAATCAATGCCCAGTTCCAGTCATTGGCTTTCGGATCAACCAGCTGTGTTGTTGTCGCGTTTGTATATTCCTGTAACTTATTTCCCGTCAAAAGAAAGTTAAAATAATCCGGAATCATAAGCATACTTTGTGCCCTATCCAGGCTTTCCGGATTCTGCTGCTTAAGCGCCATTAGCTGATAGATCGTATTAAACTTCTGCTTTTGAATACCCGTAATTTCATACAAATCATTTTCCGAAATAATCTCATATACCTGCTTGTCCATCCCATCCGTTCTCGCATCACGATATGCCACGGCATCACCAATTCTTTGTCCCTGATCATCCAACAATACAAAATCTACAGCCCAGGTATCGATTCCCATACTATACGGAATCTTTCCTATATCCGCACATTTCTTCATTCCGGTTTGAATTTCCCCAAAAAGCTGATCCACATTCCACACTTTATGTCCGTTATGTTCCTGCATTCCGTTTGGAAACCGATAGATCTCCTCTAAGACAATTCGCCCGTCTTTCTTATGCGCAAGAATATGGCGTCCACTCGACGCTCCGATATCAATCGCCAGATAATATCTGTTTTCCATTGTCTGCCCCCTTTTTCTCTTATCTGATACACCAAAAAGATAACAAAAATAAGGACAGCTTTTTAGCCTCTGATTAGACTAAAAAACTGTCCTTATTTTCTGAATAGCCTTTATTATCTTCTCATATGTTTTTCTTTCTTTTCTTCATACATGCGCTTGTCCGCTGATTCGATCAACTGATTTAAATCATCAATCTCGTCAGATGCATGTACGGAACATCCGATACTGGCAGACAATTGGTAGATTCTCTTCTCGTTTTGATTTTCTTTTTCCATTGTATTTTTTATCTTACTTACGATCATCTGCATCCGCTTGGCATTCGTACAACTCCCAAACACCACAAATTCATCACCTCCATAACGCATTACCAGACAATCCTTCGGAACTGATGCCTTTATCACATCTGCCATCTCGCGTATGAAAGCATCGCCGACCTCATGCCCTAACCCATCATTGACACTCTTTAGACCGTCAATATCCAAAAAAATCATAAATGCCCGCCGATGTTGTCCTTTAATCCGTTCAACAACCGCATTTGCGGAATAAAAAAAGCCACTCCGATTGAACACCTGTGTCAGCATGTCATACTTCCACATACGGTTGATCTTCTCATTCATCTGATTGATCCATTTCCATTTGCGAATATTTTCGAGTGCCATACTGATATTAACCGTCCATAAATATGCAAGCTCACTTTTTAACGCAAAGACACTTCCATCCGAGACACAATATCCATAACATATTTTTTGATAATAAATTGGTGTCACTATGTAGAATGTTTTCTGTAATTTATTTCTCATTTCATAAGGCAAAATTTCCTTTGACGGAAATTTTCCATAGGAGTCAAACTTTCTATCATGATAGGCAAGCGGTATATGAACCTTTTGGGTATAGTGCTCACAAATCGCTTGTTCTCTGATATTAGTTTTTATGTCATCATACGCAAACAACTTTTTTTCATCACACAGGCAAAGATAAAACTCTTTCATATCTGATCGGATAACATATTTTTTTAACCGCGAACACAATTCTTCCACACTCTCAAGCCCGGTCAGATCGAGTTCCATACTTTTTAACGCATCTAGTGCCTCCTCATAGCTTAAGCATTGGTTCTGATATTCCACTCGAAGATCCCGGATCGACTTTGGTGTCTGGCAGTTACATCCGCAGCTTTCCCGATACAGAATCTGGGTTTCCAATTTCACAGATGTATGACTTTGTGCATCAAAAAGCAGATCGACCGCCTTTTCCCCGAGCATTTCCTGTCTGCGATCAACGGTCGTCAAAGACGGAATATAAAATGCGGACAGCTCATCATTGTCAAAACCGGTTACTACGATATCTTTTGGGATTTCATAACCATACTGCTGCAAGCGCTCCATTCCGCCGATCGCCATCGCATCATTTGCAAATACAATTGCCTGCGGCGTCTGGTTTTTCATAAAATATTCGATGGCTTTTCTTCCGCTTTCACGATTATAATTTCCGCAGTAAACCTGACAATCACAAACAGGAATGCCATGCTCTTCCATAGCATCCCTATATGCCCGATAACGTTCCATTCCTTCTTTGCCCTGCAGAATACCGCACACATAATTGATTTTTGTCAGATGATGTTTCTTTATCAGATGTTCTACAATACGTTTCTGGCTATTGTAATCCGATATTCCGACATTATGCATTCCATCAATATATTCATCAACACTTACCGCTGGAATCCTGCTCTCTTTTATCCGGTTCATCAACGAGTTGGAAGCCGGTTCATATTGTATTGAATTTTTCATAACGATCACACCATCGTAGGTAGTAAGATCCGGGAGTTCCATAATTTGAAATGCTCCGACTTTGTTTTCTTCCGACTCATCATAGTTCACAAAGCATGTAAAAATAAATACATCCGTATCGAATTCCGCAGCACGTCTTAATACACCGTCGATCACACGATTCTGATTATCAAAACTGATTGCACCTGCAAGAAACGCAATTTTTTTTCTCATGTTTCCCATCTTTCCCTGAATCTGATCCTAAATTTTCTGAAAACGATTCATTTCTTCCATAAGATGTTTTGAAGAGTCAACGTTTTCCGTTGCTTGTTGTCGAATGTTCGTGATAGAATTTGCAAGATCAGACACATTTTCTGTTGCACTGCTAATTCCCTGTGCATTTTCTTCCACAACCGTTGATATGTTGGTGATTCCATTATTCATCTCAGCCATAACCTTATGTAATGCCGAAATATTATCGTTAAAAACAGCCATAACAGAATCCATATGCTCTGCCTTCTCATAATACGTATCCGTAGCACCTTCAAATCCAACGTAATCACTCATAATCCGATTTTGTACAAAGTACATAAGATTTTGTGCATTCTCCATAAGTTGATTTACTGCCGATATCACTTCTACACTAATACTCTGAATATCATTTGCAGTATTTTTACTGTTTTCAGCCAATTGTCGAATTTCTTCAGCCACAACAGCAAAACCTTTCCCTACTTCTCCGGCACGCGCAGCTTCAATAGATGCATTTAAAGCCAGAAGATTTGTCTGACTTGCAATATCAAGAATATCATTGGTTAAATTATTTATATTTGTAATCTGCCTGCTCGCCTCTATCGAAGAAAATAAAGCATTCTGTTTTTCATTAATAAGATTTGAAATTTCATTTTTCTTCTTTTCAGTTTCTTCTTTTACGCCAATTGCCAAAGCTTTAATATCGGAAGAAATGGAAACACCTTCCTTCGTCTGATCACCTACATTATTAACAAACTCCAATATCTCATGTGTATTCTTCATAAGCCCTTCAATTGAAGATGCTATTTCTTCCATACTTGCCGTAATTTCTTCCATCGTCGTAGCAATATAATTTACATTTTCGCTGGAACTGTTCACTTCTGTATTCATCACCCCAAGAGAATTCTGCATTGACTCCGATTGGTGGTGAACTTTACGAATAACCATCTGTAATTGAATAATAAAATTATTAATACCTTCTGACAATTGACCGATTTCATCATGTGAACGGACTGTAATGCGTTTTGTAAGATCTCCTTTTTTCTTGTTAATATCATCAATAATATGATCTAACTGACAACTGGCTGCACTTGCCGGTTTGCTTACTGTTCTCCTCATAATCAAAAGAACCACTACCGACACCATTATAAATATAACAAATAATATTTTCGTCACTTGAATATTCATATCAACTGCCTGATTATACAACTTTGACTGTTCAGAAATTCCACCTTCCAGATTTTCCGTGAGATTCGTTTCTGTTTTCTCTCCCATATCTCTAACAAGATTTTGGAAATCGGATCCAAGTGCTATACTTGCCTGCGCAAAATCCCCCGTATCTACATATTCCTGTATTGTTGAAAATTGCAAGAGCACTTTATCAAGGAATTCTTCATATTTCTTAATTGCATCTTTTAACTTTGTATTGTTATTATCTTTTAGATACACATCTATCTTCTTCTCGCTCTCAGTAATAGTTGACACTTCCTCTGCCAATGAACCTTCAAGCTGTTGACGAAGTTCTGCATTATCATACAAACTAATAATATTAAGGTATTTCTGACCTCGTTCCATACTTTTTTGAATCGTAAATATTTCTGTCTGAATTGGAATATACTGCTCCGTGATTTCTAATCCAGACCGTTTTACACGATTTTGTGATCTTACAGAAGTTATCGTATTTAGTCCAAATATAACAACAAACAGAACCATCATTAAAAGCACTTTGCTCCCAATTTTTTTCATAAATAGTTCCTCCTATTTAATTTTCTCCAAAATATTTACGCAAGAAATAGGCCGGTGCACAGCTCCATGCATGACAATAACTATTGACAATAGTTCCGCCGTACGGGGATTCATCCGGATTCTTCGGATTATACAGCTCCCAGAATGTATCTGCACCAAGCCGCGCCATACCACCCCAATACTCTGTCAAAACAGCAAGTGCTTCCTCATCCGCGTTGCATTTTAACAATGCTTCAATATAGTAGTGATACATATACGGAGTCACCATCTCAAGAGCCTCCCTATCTGCTGCAACATTATGTAAAATCCGAAGACCTTCTTCGGAATCGACTACACCGCCAAGAATCAGCCAGACCTGACTTGCATAAGAAATCTGTCTATTTTCTCCGCTGACAAAAAGTCCTTTCTTTTCATCGTAAAAATATGCTTTTGCTGCCTTTCGATAGACTTCATAAGTTCCTTTTAAGCATTCTGCATCACGATTTTCTCTTAATTCCTGTGCAATTGCAATCGCACTCTGCATCGCATACAGTAAAACCCCCTGTGCTCCCGCCTGCTTATTTAATTCTAGCGACCAGTCAAGAAAACACCATCCTAACACATCACGGTCTCTTACAATGCCGTTATCCACTCGTTTCTGCGCCAACGAAATCTGTGTTCTTGCAGTCTCCCACAAGTCACGAAGCGCCTCCTTGTCTTTTGTCTGCTTATAATAATCCCACAAAGCAACAACATACAGAAGTGAATAATCAAACATACTCGTATCATCCACTTCCGGCTCCGGATCTAAGAATACACAGGCTCCAACCTGACCGTTTTCCATCGGTAAGGCCCCAAACAGATACAGACATCCTTTTACCATATCATTCATCTGATAAGTCTCGTAATTGGCAAGTGCCTGCAGACGAAGATCTCCCATCCAGAGTCTCTGGTCACGTTTTGGTCCATCCTCAAATACCTTCTGCATACAATCATGCAGCGTATTACAGGCAATGCGATCAAGCTGTTCCAATTCCTTATTCTCGCTATGATATGCGGATAAACGGCTATCATCTGCTGAAGACAACGCAACCGCTTTTGCCTCTTCAATAATCAGGTCAAATTTAGAGCTGACATCAAGCACTTCGATTTTCACGTAACGAAACGAATATCTTCTGGGCAGAAAATATTCTCCCGGGACAAGATCAATATGCACCTGTTCCTGCTGCACCCATGCCGAACAGATCCAGCCCTGATAATCTTCCACCCGTTCCTCGAATTCCTTTTTATTTTCTGCAAACGAGAAACGAAGCCATACCGGAGCATCCGGATGTGAACGAACATACCCCAACTTTAATTTTATGTGCCCCACAAGATGTCGACCAAAATCAATTTCAACTGAATCTCCCTTTTTAAGAGGCTTTAAAAAAGCTGCTATATCCAGAGGTTCAACCACCGTTTCTTTTACTTCCGGTAACAGCTGCAACGCTTTATCCAACAATTTTAAATTTTTCACCATAACTTTTTTCTCTCACTCTTACCACTTCAAGTACTCTTTTCCACAGAACGGGTCTACTGGATTCTTACCAGTAAATGCACTTCTTCCCATGATTTTTTCCACAACGCTTTCTATCACATACTCACTGTTAGAATATCCGTTGATATAGGTTTTGATCATCGGCACATCTATCAGATGATACGGATTTGCGAGGCTGATGAACATCACCGGACGTTCCGCAACAAACCACGGAACATTGTTTCCGTTTCCCCAGAATGTGTACCAGGAAAGACGATTGGTCACTTTATTGGAAGCATTCTCAACATTTCCTATATAGATAACGAGATCATAACTTTTCTTAAACGTCCCGACATCAAATTTTGCAGTCTCGAAATTCTCCGGTTCATATATCGTTACATCAAAGCCTTCTTTTACCAGTTTGCTTCGAAAACTCTCCAACACTCTCTCATTTGAAGGGAAATCTCCCATAATCTCAAGCAGTACTTTCTTCGTTTTCCGCGGACTCAGCGGCAAGATCTTCTGTGTATCCTTAACCAGCGTAACCGCAGCATTGGCACTTTCTTTCGCCCATGTGACATGTTCGTCCGAACGCATCACACGAAGTGCTTCTTCCGTCGGCACAATCTCACTCTTTGCTTTCTTATAAAGACCCAGCGCAGCCTTAGTTGCAAGAATTCTTGTGATTGCCTCGTCCAAACGCTGCTCCGACAGAATTCCCTGCCTGTATCCGTTTAACATATACCGATAATCTTCGTCCAGATCTTTATTAAAGAGGAACATATCACATCCGGCTTCAATTGCATAAGGCACCGCCTTCTCTCTTTCCATTGCACAGCTAAAACCAACCATGCAGGTAGAATCGGTAACAATCAATCCGTTAAATCCAAGCTTTTTACGAAGCAAGCCTTTTAACAGTTCCGGAGAAAGTGTTGCAGGAACTAACTTGTCCGGAAAATCCGGATTATAAGCTTTCTGGTATGCCGGCTGTGCAATATGACCGACCATCACCGTCTGCGCTCCCGCCTGAATCAGTCCGCTGTAAATCTTTCCGTAGGTTGCATCCCACTCCTCACAGGAGAGACTGTTCACACTGGTAAGAATATGCTGATCCACCTCATCGCAGCCATCTCCCGGAAAATGTTTAATTGCAACAAGTACATTTTCTTCTTTTGCAGCCTTTATATAATTAACACCACATGCTAAGACCCGATCCGGATCGTCACCATATGTACGCACATTAGTAATCGGATTTCTCCAGTTTCTATCAATATCAACCACTGGTGCAAACGCCCAGTTACATCCCACCGCTGCCCCCTCGCTGCAACTTACTTTTCCTAAACGATAGGCGTCCTCGGTATCTCCGGTTGCAGCTATCTGCATCTGTTTTCCGTACTGTGTTCCATCCGTTGCAATTCCACATCCACCATCCTCAAGATTAGCTCCGACCAAAAGTGGAATTTTACTATGTTCCTGAAGATAACGATGTGTTCTCTGCATCTCCTTAGCCTCACCGCACCGATACATGATTCCACCGATATGGTGTGAAAGCATAACATGTTCCAGATAATCTGCATCTCCTGAATATCCGATCGGTACAAATAACTGACCGATTTTTTCTTCTAACGTCATTGCTTTTTTTGTATTTTCAACCCACTCGATATCCTCTTTCACAAGAAAGAAGGGTGCCTTTGTCAAATTGATCATATTTCTGTCCTCCATTTGTTAAGCATCAGTTATTTAAGGTTGCATTCAGCAAAGACTGACGCTACATGTCAGGTTTTTTGTAAAAACTTGACGCAATTTATTTGCGTTTTCCGGTAAACACACGAATCAATAAATGTTCGTTACTCAGATAAATTAGGAACACTACAAGCAATAAAGCATTAATGATTGCCTGCATGGATGCATTTACTTCATTTGAGAATACCGCAAATGTGGAATTCAACATTGACATACATAAAGCTGCAAGTAAAAATCCAATCTTTTCATTGGTAAATCTGCTGATATAAGATCCAATAAACATTGGAAGAAATGCAGTAAACATAATACTGATAGATCCAAAGTTAAGCTGACCTCCATTGATGGTTGTATTTCTGGAAGCGTTTAAAAAGCCAACAATTCCCATCAGGCCACCGCAGATCACATAACAGGCAATTGCATTTGGAATTTCTTTAATTCCGGTATTAACTGCAACCTTCTGACCATTCTTAAGTGCGTTATAATCGTATCCGAATTTTGTATAATCAAAGAGTCCAATAATAATTACCAGTACCGCCACAATAATAATTGCTGCATAAAGCCAGTTTCCTGTAAAAGCAGTCATGGATGAATTCTGTACCTCTTTCATAACGTAACGACCTTCTGTAATTGTAAAAAGAATTCCTTCATAAATCAGTGTTACACCAAGAGACGTAATAATTGGTGGCAAATGTAAAACCACATACAAAACACCGGAAATCAGTCCAAGCAGCATACCAAATAAAATAGTAAGCATCAGCATTATCGGTGCACTGCCCTGACCTCCACCTAAAAACGAATATGTAATCTTTGCACCAATCACAGAGGAAAGCAATGCCATTGATCCCAAAGAGAAATCAAAACGTCCACTGTTAAGATTGATGGACAAAGCGATAGTTGTGATCATAACAATTGCAATATAGACAACAAAATTGTCAAAGCTTGTCATATTCATGATCATTGTTTTTCCTTTTGCCATACAAATACCCTGTAACAAAATAGCCACCAGTACCGGTATGGCAAGTGCTCCTGCTAAATTTTTTATACAAAGTCTGTTTTTACTTTTCATGTTATCTTCTCCTTTCTTTTTACAGGATAATTTTTCATACCCTCTCCCAATAGATGAAAGTAATAAATTCATCTATTGGGAGAGGGTGCGGCTTCTTTAAGAAGCCGCGACCAAATAATAAAAAACAAGTTAATTAGATGCAACCACCTCATTGATAGTATCAAAAGTAACTGTATCACCAATAATTTGATCCAATGTATCCCTACTGTAAATCGGGTTATCACCATTATCATTCTTGTAAAATTTATCAAATGTCTCACTATCTGTTGCTACCTGATAATTTTGGCTGAGTGACACAGCATTTCCCTGCGCATCACGAATTACATTCCCATTGATTGCATTCATCACTAATGCAAAAGCAGGTCCTACCGATGATGAATATTTTCCAGCAAGATATACAAGCTTTCCGTTTGTGATTGCCTCTCCATTACTCTTGGTAAAGGAATCAATATCAGAAAACTCAATACCTGCTGCATTCAACTGCTGTGTAAAGAATGTTGTTGCCATTCCGACAGAGATGAATGCTTCCGGAGCCGCCTGAATGGCTGCATTGATCTCGTCTGTTGTTGTATCACCATATCCCTGTAAATAAGATACGATCTTGATATCTCCTGAAATCTTTGACAAATCTATACCCTGATCAGCAAAAATCAAACCAACTACATCCTCTTCAGTTGTCGCTCCGCCATAAGAAAGTCCAAGTCCTGCAAGTACGCCGGCTGTACGATATACGTGCATTGGATTCGGAATAAATGCGCCATAGATTGCAGCAGTCTTAATGCCTTTATCTGCAAAGAACTTGCCCATTTCTACACCAGCTTCATACTCTGTATCCATACTCGGACCCACCTGTCCAAGAAAATATTCATCTGTTTTATATTTTTCAAACTGTTCCTGATCAAGTGTTCCTGCTGCAACTGCATAATAAATCTTGTTTTCCTCACATGTTTCAATCTGTAATGCACGATCATTGCTTGAAAAAGAAATGACTGCCTGATATCCCTGAGAAGCAAACTTCTCAATTGCAGATTTCTCACTTGCAGCATCCTTAAGTTCGTCTGTGTAAGTAAATGTTACACCATACTGATCCGCAATATAATTCTCATAGTAAGAACGGAATCCTAATGCTTCCTCACCACTGACATCTTGAACCAGAACACCAATCTTGACATCTCCTGTCGGCTTTTTTTCCTCCTGTCCATTTGAAACATTTGTATCATTTGTTGCATCCTTACTGTTTCCACATCCGGCCAGCATTGTCAGAGACATAGCTGCAACAAGACCAAAGCTTAACATTTTTTTCATTGTTCGTTTCATAAATTTCTTCCTCCCTGTTTTCTTTTAAAATTTATCTTTAACACACAATGTGTTAAATTCTTGTTTTATCGCGGTAAAGTCTGCGAACGATAGTTAACGCTTGCAATATATACTATAATCAGAAAAAACACTGCACTTACAATCTGCGTAATGCCATATCCCGATGTAGAATCAATGAGCAGATCCAAAATATTATTTAATACAATATAAGAGAATCCTCCAACAACTGCCGCGTAAATCTTTGATCTGGCACCACCTGAAATCGGCATTCCTCCAAATACAATTGCAACCATAATATTCATTCCAATATCCCCGGCTGTCGTTGTTGTAACAGATGGTGTATATACCAATGTCATAAATGCACCGATTCCTACTCCTACTCCCGCCAAAAGGAAGCCCAATATTGCATATGTGTTATATTTAATACCGGAAAGCTGCGCACAGATTGGGTTTCCACCTACAAATTTTTCTCTTCTTCCAAACTTTGTATAATCAAAAACAAATACACAGATCGCAACCCAGATTACCAGAACTCCAATCTTAAATGCCGAGTTATCCAGATGTTTTACAACCTCGCTTGGAATACTGATTCCACCAACCGCACCACCTTTTGTCGTAATAATCTGCGATGCAATCGCGGATAACACGGACATCATTGCTACCGTTGTAACAAACACCGGAATATGAAATATGGACGCAAGCACTGAATTGACCAGTGAGCAAACAATTCCTGCTAATAAAATCACGATAATCATCAACGCAAAATTTTCAGTTGCATTATAGGTAAGTACTCCCAGCGTGGCCGCAAAAAGCGTTGCGGCTCCCAGGCTGATATCAAATGAACCCAGTGTATAAATAAAAATTGCACCTGTTGCAACAATTGATAATACAATCCCTTCATTAAATACAATCTTAATATACATATCCAGACGATATCCTTTACTGCTTACAATTCCACAAAATACTGCAAGCAATACGACAAGTGCTACAAAAGGCAACGCACTTATCATCATTTTTTTATTTTTCGTCATTCTTTTTTGCCTCCTAAATCATATATTCAATAATCTGTGCATCAGAAAGAGTTTCGCTTCTCTCAAATTCCGCAGAGACCTCACCATTTTTCATAATTAGAATCCGATCACTCATTCCAATCAGTTCCGGTAATTCCTCACTGATCATAAGGATTGATTTTCCCTCATTTTTCAATCTCACCATAAGCTGGTACATTGCCTGTTTTACACCGATATCCACGCCTCGTGTCGGACAGTCCAGAATAAGGATTTCACTTCCACATCCAATCCATTTTCCAAATACGACCTTCTGCTTATTTCCTCCGGAAAGCTGTGATACTGACTGATCTCTTCCCGCACATTTGATGGACAATTCTTCAATCTGATGATTCACATATTTTTTTTCTCGATTTTTCAGAATCAGAAAATTATTGATCGCAAATTCACTCATTCCTGCAATTGAAATATTATCTTCAATACTTGCATTAAGACATAACGACTCAACATCTCTGTCCTTCGATACATAACCCACACGTTTCTTCATTGCAATTGCCGGACTGTCAATGATTGTTCCGTCTTCCACCGTAACGCTTCCCTCTTCCGGCTTTAATGCTCCAAAACAAACCTTTCCAAGAGAATGCATTCCGCAATGTGCCAATCCACCGATTCCAACGATTTCTCCTTTATGCACCTGAAATGAAATCCCTTTTAACCGGTCTTCATATACCAGATTTCTTACATCCAATGCCACTTCCGGCTGTGAACTTGCCTGAAAGTCACTTCGATAATAATCACCTTGCAGCTCTCTTCCGATCATGCTCGCGCGGATTGCTCCGGCCTCAAATTCTGCTTTTTCAAATGTCCGGATAATCTTGCCATCTCGAAGAACGGTCAACGTATCACAGGCTTCCATAATTTCATCCAGATCATGCGAAATAAAAATCACTGATTTATTTTCTTTACGGAAGCGATTCATAATGTCATATAAAATTTCTCTTCCGTCATGTGATAATGCTGTACTCGTCTCATCGATTACCAGAATCTGAGGTTCTTTCATCACAACTTTAGCAATCTCTACAAGCTTTCTGGTTTGAAAATCAAGCTTCTGCATAAGCATTTCGCCTGTTACATCATTGACACCGATATTTTTCATCACCCTGGTCGCATCCGCATTCATTTTCTTACGATTAATCAGGCCGAACTTATTCTTATACTTTTCAGACTCCGCAAGGAAAATATTCTCAGCTACCGTAATCCCCGGTATTGTTCCGCTCTCCTGAACAATCATTCCAATTCCCTTGTGAAGTGCATCGATCATGCTAAGCGGCTTCCAGCTCTGTCCCTGAAATGTCATCGCACCGCTGTCACATTCCTGCATTCCTGCTACAATAGAAGTAACCGTTGACTTTCCCGATCCGTTTTCTCCAATGAGTCCTCTTATTTCTCCCGGATATACAGTCAGTGATACATCATTCAAAGCCACTGTACTTCCAAATTTCTTATTCATATTTGCAACTGTTAAAATTGGTTCACTCATTTTTATCACCTCGTCTTTATGCTTATTATAGATTTTTGTTAATTTTTATGTGATTTTGTTTTTTATCTGTTTCACTCATTTTTTTAATGTGTTTTTCTTTTTTCTATACGTTTACCTTAAATTTAGTCTCGCCTCTAAAAAATAGATTAAAAATCCTATGTTTTTATTGATTTTTGTATTGCATATATGTTTTAATCAATATAGTTACCTTTTTATATGAAATGGAGGAATTTTATGTCAGAGAACTACTATCTTATTTCCGATAACGATGTACACATGCCGATCCGGTGTACGATGCAGCGATTTGATCATATCCGCCAACAGATGCATGATTATTTTGAATTGTCCATGATTGTTTCCGGAAGCTGTACATTACAATTTGATGATCATATGTACAGTCTCAGGGAAGATGATATTTTTTGCATCAATCCACTTACACTTCATGAACTACATGGTGTCAATTGTGTCATCATAACCGTTCTGTTTAATCAAACATTATTTGAACAGATTCTGCCGGTTCCATCACATCCCCGCTTCTTCTGTATTAGTCCCATGTCGGATAATCAGGAAGCAATTGCACAATTACGCTCTCTGATTGCTCACATCATCAAAACAAATGTGGACAAAAAAGATGGCTACGAACTTCGCAACTGGTCATATATCTATAATGTTATGGATATTATGTACCTTCATTTCCGTGTAAAATTATCGACTGCAAATGAAAAGAAAAACCACAAATACGCTATCCGGATAGCAGAAATATCACAATTAATCCAACAGCGCTATACAGAAAACATAACCTTAAAAGAACTTGCCGATGAAGTTCATTTGTCCGTTCCCTATCTTTCAAAATTCTTCGTTGACTATTTTGGGATGAATTTTCTAAGCTACCTGAATCAATACCGCCTTATGCATGCGATGCAGGAACTTTCCATAACAGATAAAAATATTGATGAAGTAGCGATTGACAGCGGATTTCCTAATAGTCATGCCTTTGTAACTCTTTTAAAAAAAGAATATGGAATGCTGCCAAAAGAATATCGGCGCGAGCAAAAAAAAGAAAAGCAACAGACCTCTCAACAATTAGAACAACATAATTATATTGCAGGATTAAAGAAATATTTAAACGACAATACACATACCCACGTCGTATCCCCTATATCAAAAAAACAAATTGATTTCTCTGTAAATGGAAGTTCTTACGTATTGCTACATACATGGAAAAAAATGATGACAGTCGGTCGTGCCAGTGATGTGTTAATCTGTGATATTCAGGAAATGTTGACCAGATTTCAAAATAGGATTGGATTTGAATATATTAAATTATGCGGTATATTTTCAGATGATCTGCATGTGTACAATGAGAAAGCAAACGGTACACCTGTGTACAGTTTTACATATATTGATAAAATTCTTGATTTTGTAACCAAACTTCATCTTAATCCATGGATTCAACTTTCTTACATGCCGGAAAAGCTCGCCAAATATCCAAATAAACGCTTGTTTGGTTCTAATGTCAACCAACCCCATTCCATTGCCGCATGGTGCCGGCTTGTTTCAGAGTTTCTGCAACATATCAGCAACCGCTATGGACTTGAGGTAATTCGCTCATGGAAATTCGGTCTTTGGAACCAGCCCAACACAAACATGGATCTTTTCGGATTTTCAAACGAAAAAGACTTCTTTCAGTTTTATAAGGAAACTTTCCTTTGCGTAAAAAATTTCTGTCCGGATATTGAATTTAGTCTTCCGCCGACTTACTACATCGTATCCGAAGGCTACGAAAACTGGTATCTGAACTTTCTGGAATGGTGTAAACAAAACGACTGCATCCCTGACAGTTTAAGTTTCACTTATTATGACACCAAACTGATTTCCAATAAAAATCATTCAAAAGAATCTTTCGGTTTCATATATGCCATGAGTTTATCGGAATCACCAGACGGACTCAAAGATTTTGTCATGCAGGTTCTCAGAGAACGACGCCGGCTAAATCTTGGTAAATTGCCAATCTACTTATCCGAATGGAATAATACACCAAGCCAACAGGATCTACTGAATGATACCTGCTTCAAATCCTGTTATATTGTCAAGAACATCCTTGAAAACTATGACCGTCTGGAAAGTTTTACTTATCAGGCGCTCACAGATCTTATGGCAGACAGTTCTTTACCAAATATGTTATTTTTCGGTGGACTTGGTCTTTTTACCGTAAATGGAATTCCAAAAGCCAGTTATTATGCCTACACACTTCTTCAACAATTGGGTGATCAGTTTCTTGGGCGTGGAGACGAATATTTTATCACCCGTGAAAATGATAGTTTTCAAGTCATGCTTTACAATTACAGGCATTTTAATTACTTATATGCGAATGGAGAACGTTTTGATATGACAGAAACAGACCGCTATACCGTTTTTGCTGATTCGGAACCGGTAATGATCTCCCTGTGTTTATCTGATATTCCACAGGGAAACTATAAGATTTCTGAAACCTATGTAAATCGAACGCATGGAAGTGCTTTCGATCAATGGGTTTCTATGGGTGCATTGGAACTTACTACACCTCAGGAAATTGATTGGTTAAAAAAATCATCCGTTCCTGGATTTCATCAGAAAATTGTGTCTGTCAACTCCGATGAAATCCTCGAACTGGATGTCACATTAGAATTGTTAGAGGTACGATTAATTCAAATTACACCTCTCCACTGACTTTTTCACAACTTATCAATGGAAAGCAGATCCGAAAATGTATGGATTGGATATGTCACATATTTATGACTCGCGGCATCTCCAATCCCTGCACTTATGAATCCACCGGCATAAGCCGCATCAATTCCTGCAAGTGCATCTTCTACAACAAGACAATTTTCCGGCTTTTCCTCAACCATTTCCGCCGCTTTTATAAAAACCTCCGGATCCGGTTTTGACTTTGTAATGTTTGTTCCATCGCTGACCGCGTCAAAATATCCATCTAATCCAATTTGCTTTAAAATCTTCTTTGTATTCTTACTGCTTGATCCGATTGCAAGCTTGTAACCGCGCTGTCGCAAGGTGTCCAACGTATTTTTTACTTCATCCGAAAGATCCCTTGGAGACATCTTTTCCAATAGACGAACGTAACTTTCATTCTTTCTTGTAGCAAGCTGTTCTTTTTCTTCCTGTGTATAGCATCTTGATGCTCGCTCCAAAATGATATCAAGGCTTTCCATACGGCTTACACCCCTTAATCGTCCATTAATTTTCTCATCAAAATAGATTCCTTCTGCATCTGCCAATTCTTTCCACGCCTGATAGTGATAGTTATCTGTGAAACAAATGACCCCATCCAGGTCAAAAATAATAGCACGTATCGTATCCATAAAACACGCCTCCTTTTTCATTTGCTTCACCATAACAAAAATAAGGACAGCTTTTTAGCCTCTGATTAGACCAAAAAACTGTCCTTATTTGATATTTTTATTTTTGATGTGTTATGCGATAAGATCTCGGTGTCATACCAAATCTTTTTTTAAATTGCCTGAAAAAATAACTCTGATTCTCATATCCTACATCAAGTGAAATATCTTCGATTGACAGATCCGTTTCCTCAAGAAGTTTGACCGCAGCCTGAAATCGCCTCTGTTGCAGTAAATCCTGAAAATTTGCCCCTGTCTTTTGCTTGATCAGCTTACTTAATACGGTAACTGACTGATGTGTATCTGCTGCAATCTTTGTCAAATTTGCATTTTTACAATCACTGTTGATATATTCAAGAACCGACTGCACAATAGTCTCCTTGTAATCCATAGAAGAATTATGGCTCAAATTCTCCAAATGATTTAACAAATACAAAAAGACAAGTCCCATGGAATACTGATTGATAACATCTTCATTCATATATTCATAAAGCATGGATTCTATCATATTCTCCATCAGATTTTCAATCTGGGGATTCTCCTTTAAACGAAAAATCAGATAATGAGGAACCGGACTCTTCTGCCGGAATGCCCCTGCAATGAACTCCGCTAAAACATTTTTTTCCTGAAGCATTCCAAGCGGAATTTCAAAAAATTCCGGCAAAGCAATAAAATTGATTCCAATGTCTTCAAATTCAGCTCTGTGAATCGCATGTTCCACATACTGATTGAGCATCAGTAAATCTCCTTTATAAAGTGTTAATTCTTTTCCGTCAATTACATGTGTAATCTCCCCCTGTACCACATACATAAATTCCACATAATTATGCCGGTGCAACGGAAATTCCACAAATCTGCTGTGACGTCTTACAGTAATCAGTTTTCCCCTTCTGAGCAGTTTTTGACGATCAATCTCCTGTATGGACGCTTCGCTGTATAACTGTTCCTCAATCGCTGCCTGTCCTGCCTTATATTTACTTTCCTCTTCTGATATCTGCATAAGTTCATCAAGAAGTTGTTGTCTCATTCCTTCTTCTCCATTAAATACCCGGTCAAAGTCTGCATCACCAGATTTTGACTTAAAAGGGGGCATGATTCAAAGAATCATACCCCACTATTTACATGCCATTACCAATAAACAGCTTACTATTGATTTCTCAATGTCTTTCCCACAGAAACCGTATAATTAGATACAACCGTTGTCTTATCGGAAAGTGTTGTGGTTGCCTGTACAACAACAGAATTGATATTGACAGACATTCCTGAAGTAACGGAATAACTTGCGCCCGGTACACTCGATCCGGTGACGGTACAGTCTGCAATCACTCCGCCATCCATTCCCTGAATGCTCAGGCAGTTCTTTGCCAGATCCAGTGCCGTCTTACAGTTTAGTGTAGATACGGTGCGATCTACACTGATCACTGGATTTGCCTGACTGTCGGTAACTTCCAGATATCCCGTAGTTGTAGCCAGTGATGTGCTCTGTCCATCACTTGGATAGAACTTCAGTTCCAGCAGATAAGTACCTGTCTGTGCCTTTGTCACAACATTTCCATTCAGTGAAACCGCAGAAATCGGAATTTCTGATCCACTGCCAATTGCTGCAGGTTCTGTTGAAGATCCACCCTTTGACAGATCACTTCCATAATACTGTCCACCCTTACTGATCCTTACAGATGCAATATTCACATACCGATAGAATACGCCTCCGCGATACTCTGCCAGACGCAGTGTTGTCACTTTTGATGCAAGCAGATCCGATGCAGATGCTCCAGAAGTAATTGCCAGATCAATGACCGGTTTGCTGATATCAACCTTATAGGAAGATGCTCCATTATAAGGAGGAGTCTGTACAACAACGGTAACATTAACGGATGCCTTATGTCCGTTCATTGTCAGGGTCAGGGTATAATTGTAAACACCTGCTGCTCTTCCGGATGCGTCAAATACCATACGGTCGGTTGTCGGATCATAGGTAGCCATAGATACTTTATTGGTACTGTTTTCTACGATCTGGTATGTCTCATTCTCGAGTCTCAGACTCTGTCCATACTGATCTCTTCCCTCAATATTGACATACTCCTTATACCCTGTTGCATAAGCGTTTGACATGGTAATCTGCGTATTATCTGCAGACAATGTTGCAAGGTATGCCGGTTCCGCTACCGTAATCTCGTATACATAAGTGTATTCCTGCTTTGCATAGGTTGCGGTAACGATAATATTTGCGGTACCTGTCTTGATTGCTGTTGCATAAGCAACATTGTTCTTTCCAGGATTTACAAGCAATGTGTCCGGATCGGAAGACTCAAACTTGATGCTGTCATACTTCATCTCGGTATTGTCTGTATCCAAAGCCCGGAAATGTACATAATAATTGCTGCCGGATGCTACATTATGATTGTCCTTGTAATTGGATGCACTGTAATTCGGCACTGCCTCCGAAGAAGTAAGTGTAAGGTTTGTGTTGTTTGACACACTGGCTGCCTTACATACAAAGGTTCCGCTTCCGGTCAGTACCAGATTCGGATCACTTGCACATTTATAAGTCAGTGTAACCGTTCCGGTATCTCCCACTCCGGTCATATAAATCTTATTATCCTTTGTACGGTAACCATTTGTAATCCGTTCCGTATAAGTAATATCTCCCGGATATGCTGTCTTGACATCAATTCCATTCGCATCAAGAATCTCGTATTCGATTGGTGTCTCTTTTCCGACGGTCACTTCTGTTGTCACAACTCTAAGGCTGACCGGTCTTCCCACGGATGCGGTAAAGTCATATGTTGACTGTCCATCGGTAACCGTATAGATTGCACCGTCTTTCAGCTGATTATAGGTTGTAAGAAATACCTGTGTTCCGTCATCGGAAAATACAGCCGACTTGATTTCCATCTTTGCACCCGCCTGGGTCCGGATAGAAAAATCTCCTGTTTTCACAAGATTTTTGGCATTTCCGGAATATACAGCCGCTACCTTGTTTGCTGCCATCTGTGCAATTCCGGTCATGGAAGTTGCGACAGTGATAACCTTGCTGTCGGAAACCACTTTATTTCCCGCTTTTGCCTGCACGGTGATGGTATAAGTACCTTCTTTTGCCGGAGTAAATGCACCGGTCTTTGTAATCATGGACGAAACATCATTTCCGTTTCCATCCACAGCAGTCCAGACATTGGTGCTGATGGCATTTGCCGGAGTGATACGGAACTGGAACTGATAGGTCTGTCCCACCTGATATTTCAAGACTCCGTTATCTACAATAGAAATTGTTTTCGGCAGTATTTTAATCTTGGCAGACTTAGTCCTGACCGTGCTCACGCACTTCTTCCCTTTGTAAACTTTTGCAGTTACCATCACGGTTTTATTCTTTGCGGCTGCCTTTCCCTGGGTGCGGATTGTCAGACTGTTTGCAGATGTCTTTCCACTCACGGATGTCGTTGTTTTCTTCAGCTTTGCATAACTTTTTCCGGTGCCGGAAAGGCTCCATTTTACCCTCTGCCCTTTGGTAAGATTGGTTACGGTATATTTATACACCCCCTTACCGGTGCTGTTTTCATAAAGAACCGTATAATTCTTTACAAATTTCGGTTTTGCTGCCGCATCTGCCTGTACTGGAAATACAGAAATAATCATTGCCAGCGCACACAATACAGCAATCAGTTTTTTGCTTTGCAAACGCATAATCTCTCCTCCTTATCTGGTTCACTCGCTACTTAAGAACAACGTCCTTTTGTCTTATATTAGCACACCCTCTGTGCTTTCGCAATTGTTCTGACAGAGGGTGTTTCTTAAGATTTTTTTAATCCAGGGCGATCGCTTCTTCTTCCCGTCTCCGGAGAATATCATATTCATCCGGTTCCATCCCCAGATCCACATAAAAGATCTGCTGCGGATGCGGACAGGATTCCATCGGCTCTCCCTTTTCATCCATCAGTCCCCGCACCGTAACGGTCACATTGCGTCCGTCCGGTTTCATCACTTCGATCTGTTCTCCGACAGAAAATTTATTCTTTTGTTCCATCCGGTACATTCCCTTTTCATTTTTCGGACCGACAATTCCCAGATAGGTATATCCCTTTTCATACGTGTTGTTATCGTAAATCTGTGTCTCCTCCGAAGGTTTTCCGTAGAAAAATCCCGTGGTAAACTGGCGGTATGTGCAGCTTTTGATCTGTTCGAGATACCATGGCATATTTTCCTGATATTTCTCCGGAGATTCCAGATAATCGTCAATCGCCTTACGGTAAGTACGCGCCACCGTTGCCACATAAAGTGCGGTCTTCATACGTCCCTCAATCTTAAAACTGTCAATTCCTGCTTCCAGAAGATCCGGAATATGCTCAATCATACACAGATCTTTGGAATTGAAAATATAGGTTCCGCGCTCATTCTCATATACCGGAAAATACTCACCCGGACGCTTCTCTTCAACCACAGAATATTTCCACCGGCACGGATGTGTACATGCCCCGCGGTTGGCATCCCTTCCTGTAAAATAATTGGACAGCAGACATCTTCCAGAATAGGAAATACACATAGCGCCATGTACAAATGTCTCTATCTCCAGATCATCGGAAATGTGTTCCCGGATCTGCCGGATCTCCCGCAGGGAAAGTTCTCTTGCCGTTACCACACGGGTAGCACCGAGTTTCTCCCAGAACTGAAATGTTCCGTAATTGGTGTTGTTTGCCTGTGTACTGATATGGCGGTCAATATCCGGGCATACTTCTCCGGCGATCGTAAAGATTGCCGGATCTGCAATGATCAGAGCATCCGGCCGGTCCGGCTTCATGTTCTGCAGTTCCGTAAGATATTCCCGCACACCGTCAAGATCATAATTATGTGCCAGAATATTTGCCGTCACATAAACTTTAACTCCCCGTGCATGTGCAAATGCAATTCCCTCTGCCATCTCTTCCATGGTAAAGTTTTTTGCCTTGGCTCTGAGTCCGAATGCCTCTCCCCCGATGTAGACCGCATCGGCTCCATAAATAACTGCAATTTTTAATACTTCCAGACTGCTTGCCGGAACAAGCAACTCATTCTTTCTCATCGTTTTCTACCTCTACTTTTGTACTGACTGTAATTCCATCTCCCACCGGCAGCACCGCTGTTACCAGATCTTTCCGGTGCGTTAACTCATACAAATATTCCCGCATCCGTTTGTAAATCGTCCGGTTTCTGCGGATCACCGCATAATGGGACTCAATAATGTCCCCATCCTGCAGCACATTATCCGAGACAAGTGTCCCTCCGGTTTTCAGCAGACGCAGAATATCCGGCATAAAATGAATATACTGTCCTTTTGCGGCATCCATAAAGATCAGATCAAACGGCTCGGTGAGTGTCGGAAGGATTTCCGCTGCATCCCCTTCAAGCAGTGTAATCTGCTCTTCTTTCCCTGCTCTCTTAAAATTTTCCCGGGCAATCGGGATTCGCTTTTCATAATTTTCAATCGTGACAATCTCACACGGTACCGGATCATATTCTGCCATCAGAATGGAAGAAAACCCTACCGCAGTACCGACTTCCAGAATTCTTTTTGGTTTTGTCATCGCCAGCAAAAGCTTCAAAAAGCTCTGCATCTCCTTCCGAATAATCGGGACATAGGAATCCAGAGCTTCTCGTTCGACAGCATCCAAAATTCTGGTATTTCCCGTATCCAGGGAATTGATATATGTTACCAGTCGTTCATCTACTATCATATTTATTTCTATTGTGCCTCCGTGCTTTCCACATCCTGCGTATCCGGTACCATCTGCTTTTCTGCAAAGAAACGATACCCGTAATCATAACAGGTCCTGCATAAATGAACGGTTCCATATAAAATCAGCAGGATCAGCATAATAACAAACGCAATTTTAATGAAAGTGAACAAAGCTTTATTCATAATACCCCTATACTTCCATGATAATCGGCATGATCATCGGACGTCTCTTGGTCTCTTTCCAGACGAAATCACCCAGAGCATCTTTTACTTCATTTTTGATCTTGCCCCAATCTGTAATGTTGTGATCCATACAATAATCCATGGTCTTATCGAGAACGGTTTTTGCTTCATCCATCAGACTCTCGGAATTACGTACATAGACGAAACCTCTCGATACGATATCCGGTCCTGCAAGTACCTGTCCGGATCCGTTTTCGAGTGTCATGACGACAATAATAATTCCGTCTTCTGCCAGACGCTGACGATCGCGAAGAACGATATTTCCGACATCTCCGACACCAAGTCCGTCTACCATTACATTGCCAACCGGCACATGTCCGGTCACTTCTGCACCATTCTCATCGATCTCAAGCACATCTCCGGAAGAAAGGATTTTGATATGATCACTGTCATATCCAAGCTCTTCCGCAATCTTCGCCTGTGCAATCAGATGCTTGTATTCTCCATGCACCGGAATCGCGTACAGCGGATTTACCAGAGAATAAATCAGCTTGATATCTTCCTTGCACGCATGTCCGCTGACATGTACATCTTCGAAAATCACATCTGCACCCTTGCGCATCAGTTCATTGATCACACCGGTAACCGATTTCTCATTTCCCGGAATCGGATGGGAACTGAATACAATGGTATCATTTGGCTTAATGGTAACTTTACGGTGCATGCCGGATGCCATGCGGGACAATGCGGCCATGGACTCTCCCTGGCTTCCCGTTGTAATGATAACCGTCTTTTCATCCGGATAATTTTTCAGCTGATCCACATCAATCAGAATGTTATCCGGCAGGGAAATATATCCCAGTTCCGAAGCGATGGATACAATATTGACCATGCTTCGTCCCTCAATCGCAACTTTTCTGCCAAACTTGTCTGCAGAATTGATGATCTGCTGCACACGATCCACATTGGATGCAAATGTCGCAATAATAATTCTTGTATTTTTATGCTCGGAAAAAATGTTATCCAGCGTTTTTCCTACTGACTTTTCGGAATCTGTAAATCCCGGGCGCTCCGCATTGGTACTGTCACAAAGCAGTGCTAACACTCCTTTTTTACCGATCTCGCCGAAACGCTGCAGATCAATGGCATCTCCAAATACCGGTGTATAATCAACCTTAAAATCTCCTGTATGCAGGACAATTCCTGCCGGGGAATAAATCGCAAGTGCCGCCGCATCCTGAATACTGTGATTCGTGCGGATAAACTCTACACGGAAACATCCAAGATTGATGTGCTGTCCGTATTTGACAACTTTTCTTTTTACTTTTTTGAGCATATCATGCTCTTCGAGTTTGTGCTCGATCAGGGCATTGGTCAGTCTGGTCGAATAAATCGGCACATTGACATCTTTTAAAACATATGGGATGGCACCAATATGATCCTCATGTCCGTGCGTAATAAAAAATCCTTTGACACGATCAATATTTTCCTTTAAATAAGTGACATCCGGAATCACCAGATCCACTCCGTACATGTCATCTTCCGGGAATGCGAGACCGCAATCCACCACAATAATACTGTCTTCGTATTCAAAGGCAGTAATATTCATACCAATCTGCTCAAGACCTCCCAACGGTATAATCTTAAGCTTACTGTTATTCTGTTTTTCCTGTTTTTTCATAAATCCTCCAAATATAATATTCCGCTCTAATATAAAAGCTGTGTTTCTTCATCCGCAAGTTCAGCAAATATTTTCGCGAGTGCAGCAAACTCTGTATCATCATCTACCATCTCGTAAAATACTTCCTCATCCTGTGTCTTTATTTCTTTTAATATATATGCTTCACTGTCCCCGTTTTCATTGCCATCAGAGACAAGTAAGTATCTGATTCCATTCAGCTGTGTCTGTTCTTCCACAGCAAATTCCACCACCTCATTGGTGTCCGGATCTGTAAACTGAATTTTTTCCATTTATTTTTTCCTTGTATTTTTATTTTTCTTCTGGATGATTTGAAAGATAATCCAGATATCCCTGTAATATAAAAATAGCCGCAATTTCATCTACATATTCCTTGCGGTTTTCTCTTCGAATTCCTGTTTCCATCATCGAACGGTCTGCTGCAACTGTTGTCAGCCGTTCATCCCATAAAATAACAGGGAGACCACAGCGTTTTTCAAGCATTTCCTTGAATTCTTTTGTTTTCTCGCAGCGCTCCCCTTCTGTACTGTTCATATTTTTCGGGTAACCGAGCACAATTTTTTCCACCTCGTACTCGCTTACCAGCTGTTCGATCCGCGCCAGTGTCTGCCTGAGTTTCGTCGGAGCTTTCCTTCGGATAATTTCCACTCCCTGTGCTGTAATTAACAGCGCATCACTCACTGCAACACCCACTGTCTTTGAACCGAAATCCAATCCTAAAATCCGCATAATTCTCCCGTACCGGATTATTCCCAGGAATTGTTTTTGATGTATGCACGTAAAACTTCTTCTACAAGTTCGTCCCGCTCTACCTTCATGATCAGACTTCTCGCATTGTTATGACTGGTAATATATGTCGGATCTCCGGACATAATATATCCTACAATCTGATTCACCGGATTGTATCCTTTCTCACTCAATGCACGGAATACGATCTCTAAAACATCTCTTACCTGTAATTCCGGTTCCTTTTGTACTGTAAAATATTGTGTATTATTTAAATTCTCCATATTCGCCGTCCCTGCCCTTGTTCATTCCAACAAGTCCTGTCCCATCTATTGTATACGAAATTGAGGAAAAATACAAGCGCTATAGTTTCATACGGTAAATCTCATCGGTCAGAGCCGCTTCCACTCTTCCCCTTTTCATCACATTATCAAGCGGTTCTTCCGTTTTTGCCGCGATCTTTACATACTCTTTGGTATATCCAGTATACCACGTTTCTCCGTCAACTTCCATTGGTTCCTCAAAGAGTACTTCTTCCTCTTTTCCCACATAATACGCGCGGAATTCCCTCGACATACTTTCCGCAAGTGCCAGCAGCTGGGCACTGCGCTTCGTCTTAATTTCCTCCGGCACCTGATGTTCCATCACTGCTGCACGGGTTCCCTGCCGTCGGGAATATTTAAAAATATGCATCTCATAAAAATGAATGCGTTTTAAATATTCCTTTGTCTGTGCAAATTCTTCTTCTGTCTCTCCAGGAAATCCAACAATAACATCCGTTGTGATTGCCGGATGCGTAAAGTTTTTCCGTAAAATACTGCATGCATTTTCGTATTCTTCCGTCGTATATTTCCGGTTCATCCGGGCAAGCGTTGCATCGCATCCGCTCTGCAGTGACAGATGAAAATGCGGACAGATCTTCTCCATCTTTGCCAGTTCTTCTGCAAATGTTTCCGTCACGATTCTCGGTTCCAGCGAACCTAAACGGATACGCCGGATTCCCTCCACCTGATGCACCATCTGGATCAGATGCAGCAGACTTTCCCCGCAATCAATCCCGTAGGAGCTCAAATGAATTCCGGTCAGTACCACTTCCTGATATCCGGACGCTGCCAGACGCTTTACTTCCTCCAGAACATTCTGAACATTTCTGCTTCTCACCCGTCCTCTGGCATACGGAATAATGCAGTAACTGCAGAACTGGTTACAGCCATCCTGTACTTTTATAAACGCGCGGGTATGCTCTGCTGCATGATCCAGTGTCAGCTCCTCAAATGCCTGTTTTTCGTGGTTAATATCCACCACAGCCTCCACCTTTTCTCCTCTGCCCGCAAAGAAAGCATCCAGCCGCTCTACCAGTTCTTTTTTCTGATTATTTCCGATCAGAATATCAATTGCTTCATCACATTTTGCCTCATTCTCTTTGGTCTGTACATAGCATCCGGCAGCAACAACAGCCGCATCCGGATTCCGCTTTTTTGCCCGATGCAGCATCTGTCTTGATTTGCGGTCTGCCATATTTGTTACGGAACAGGTATTGATCACATAGACATCTGCTTTCTCCGAAAACGGCACGATTTCGTACCCCGCTTCTTCAAGCATCTGCTGCATAGCTTCTGTCTCATATGCATTCACTTTGCATCCCAGATTGTGTAATGCTGCTTTTTTCATTTTTACTCCTTTATACAATTATCTTCATACATTTCTTGACTTTTCCAATAAAAAATATTACTATCAAAGATATAAACAGCATGAGTTTTTCATGAATATTTTCAAGGAGGTTTTCATTATGAAAACAGTACAGATTTCATTAAATTCTATTGGAAAAGTAAAATCATTTGTTAATACCATCTCTCAGTTTGAATACGATTTTGATCTGATTTCCGGCAGATATGTCATTGACGCAAAATCCATCATGGGAATTTTCAGCCTGGATCTTTCCAAGCCGATTGATCTCGCCATCCATACCGAGGATAATCTGAATGAGATTCTGGAAGCTTTAAAGCCATACATTATTTCCCAGTAATTACTTACAAAATCCCCTGTCTGTATTGCAGACAGGGGATTTTTTGTTTCACGGAAATAATTTTCCAAAAACAGATTATTCTGCATCTACCAGAATCGTCTCTGTCGTATCGATTGCTGTCTGCATCAGTTCGTCTATTTTTTCTTCCAGCCGGCACTCTGATTTTTTAATATGTTTCAGGCTTGGCTTGGTAACCGGATGCTTTGCCACGAAAATCGTACAACAATCCTCATACGGAAGAATGGACGTCTCGTATGTGTCAATTTTTTCTGCGATTGATACAATATCCTGCTTGTCCATGGCAATGAGCGGACGGTATACCGGCATATGACACACTTCATTGGTCACAGCAAGGGACTGCATGGTCTGGCTTGCCACCTGCCCGATACTCTCTCCGGTAATCATACCCAGACATTTTCCCTCTTCGGCAAAATGCTCTGCAATTTTCATCATATAGCGGCGCATGATGATAGTCAGTTCCTCATGCGGACATTTCTCATAAATATAAAGCTGGATATCGGTAAAGTTCACCACATGAAGCTTGATCTGTCCGGAATATCTTGCAACTTTCTTTGCCAGGTCAATCACTTTCTGTTTTGCACGCTCACTGGTGTATGGCGGTGCATGAAAATAGGTCGCTTCAAGTGTTACCCCTCGTTTGGATACCATATATCCGGCAACCGGTGAATCGATTCCGCCGGATAAAAGAAGCATTGCACGGCCTGCTGTGCCAAGCGGCATGCCTCCCGGTCCCGGGATCTCTGTGGAATAAATATTGATCATCGGGCGGATCTCGATATGAATCATCACCTCCGGATGATGTACGTCAACGCTGGTTTCCGGAAATG
>OKRS01000096.1_pt1 | contig 63314 bp, 53 predicted proteins | sample 1601191 | NCBI WGS metagenome assembly OKRS01 (sample SAMEA3541509, study PRJEB24748) | human gut metagenome | biome: human gut; feature: human-associated habitat; material: faeces | place: China | collected 2012
AGTTTACACGGTAAATCCACGAATTTACATTCGCGGAGGTCACTTCATATTGTCTATAAAAGCATAACCCCTCACAAGGAGGGGTTAGAGGCTTTTTATAGCTGAACTTTATGATAAAGAAAGAGTCAAACTCTTTCCTAATGAATTAAGTGCTTTTTGGATCGTGTCTATCCTAGTATTATGTGTTAAGTCTATTATTCTGTTAACTTCCTGAGGTTTTACACCCATTTTTCTCGCCAAATCTACAGGCCTAATTTTTTACGAAACCATCGTATTTAACAACATTTTGGCAATTATGCTTAATTTTGAAGAGGATTATGGCGGAAAGAAAGGGATTTAAAAGTTAAATAAAACTTTATAAATCAGTATATTAAATTTTTGTCACCACACTAATCACCACACCAACGCTTAAAAACAAAGTTTAATCACGTCTTTTAGTATCAACTTTTTAATAACTAACAATGAGGTTATCGTTATGACTGATACTAAAGATTTACAAGTTTTCAAGGCAACTATTCAGAATTACAACTTAACACATGAGATTAGATATAGATTTAATCATCTCATAATTGAATTTAGCTTTGATGATTTATACAAACTGTTTGATTTAGATCTTGTTGGTGAAGATTTAAGAGATCAATTTGTTAAGATGCTTGATACATGTAATATTAGTGATGATGATTACATCAGCTATATAGACGTGCTCAATTTTATCAAACAACATAATTTCTTTAATAGCTCATTACCATTGTTTACTTTGTGCATGATTAAAGCTATGGCTAAGTTAAAAGAACTCTATTCTAAAGCCCCTGTTATTCCTGCTATTGAATAGTAGGCAATCATAAAGCCATGATCTTTTCTTTGGTCGTGGCTTTGTCGTATCTGTCATAAATATTCAGACTTTTTAAAGAAAATAAATCAGTCGTAGGGGCAGAATTTGCACCCTTTACCCCCAGGCATGAGCGCGATCGCCTATATTACCCCATACAAATTTTTTTTATTTTTCTGAATTTTTCGACCTCATGGCAACGACAATCAAATATTAAACGCTGATAACTTAAATTTGACCGTACAGGGCTAACAGGTGATGTTACGGATAGATTAGTCATTAAATTTATAGTCGCGCTCTATATGTTTGTTTTTGATGCGTGAGCGCGTTTGTATTAGCTTGATGTTATGTACAGATTACAAAGGCAGGATCTAAAACTTATTTAAGGTGGAGTTTGAAACTTGCCCTTATCTTTGTTAAATAATCGGATGTTCTTAAGATGTGATGATTGTAGAAAGGTGCCGAAAGTAATATGACAGACAGAAAAAATTTTGATTTTTTAGTTCACGGGCGCGTGCGCGCGTTGCAAAATATATGCCTAATATTATGAATATTGTTATGTTTTGTTTGTCACGGTAAATTTACAATCTTATTTGTATTCTTTATTTTGTTTTCAAAATCTCAAATAAAATCACACGGTTTACTTTCTAATACTTTAATGTACTATAAAAGACTGTGATTTTATAAATACTCAAAAATCACAAAATCACACGCATTGCGCTATCATGCTTTCTTAAGCCATTTGTTAAATTTATTAGTGTGATTTTTCAGAATGTCAAAAATCACACTTTTGATAACTATTCCTGTTAGTGTGATTTTAGGATTTTTCAAAAATCACATCAAAGATTTTTATAAATCGCTTTCTTATGCAGTTTGTAAGGGGTGGTGTGATTTTGTGATTTTTTGTTAAAAAATAAATCACAGCCTTTTAATGTCTTTAATAGTCCCATGTAGTCAACAATGTGATTTTTTTAAGAAAATCGACTACAAACTAAAAGTAATTACTGGGGTAAATAAGAAAATAGCACAGATACATGGATATGTAAGTGTGCTATTAGTGAATATTGTTATATAAGTATTGCTAAACTATTTAGACTTTTCTACAAAAATAAAAGGCTGTTTCCTGATGTCTGAACCTTGATAATTATCAACGATATAGAAATTGCCTTTGTCTGTATCTAAGTCCAGCATCTCGCAAGCCTTATTTTTAAATGTGCTTATGTTTGGTATGTGTTGCCCCTTTTCGCTGTATGCGTCATTATTTTTACATTCAAGTCTAAATGCTTTGTAATGTCCTTTCACTGTATAAACATCATACCAGTTACCGCCTAAATTTGGATTATTTGATTGCCTATATGTATCAGGCATTTTTAACAGTTCATCACGCCTGTTAGATTGCATAAAATACTCATACATATAACTAGCGTCACATTTAACCTGTTCCGTTTTCTCTTTTACTCGGTCACTTTGAGAAAATAACGGAGATCGTCCATTATTCTGACGTTCTAACACTCTAGTTAGTCCACGCAAAGCAATAACTAACAATGCACTAAATTGCTTGTTATCTTTCTTGATACTGTCTTTAAAGCCTGTATTTTCAAATTTGTGTTCAAACGGTATGAACGTAATACGATCATATAGTGCCGTATCACCGCCAAAAAATGGGATTTCGTTACATGAAATAATACATTTTATCTGTGGTTTAAAAGTCACAGGATTTTTATACTTTGGATCTATGGTTATCTCATCACCGCTAATTAACTTTTTTAAGTTTTCGTGTTGTTCGTCATCAAGCTGTTTTCCAACATCATCACTTATGTTTAATCTTTTGCCTTGAATTGCCGATGATGCATGTCCACCAAATTGGCGCAAAGAAATATCACTAGTATTGTGACCGCCGATAAAAGTTCTTAACAGCTTAAAAAAGGTAGATTTACCGCAATTTCCTTGACCGTATAGCATGAATGTTTGTTTAAAGCTCTGATTTCTAAAAAGCAAAGCACCTATAAATTCATCTAGCAACGCTCTAATTTGATTATCACCATTGCACCAGTCATCTAATGCTTTTTCTAGTACAGGATCTTTTTGACGTTCAGTCCATGAATAAAACTCACGACCGTGGTTAGATAAATCATCTTGATTAAGATCAATCTCTACATTGATTGCATTTACTACAACGCGCTCGTTTGGATCTTTATTTAAAATTTGTATCTTGTTTGGCTCTTTTTCATCAATGACTAAATCATAGTTAAGACATGGTATAACGTAAGGACTTGCAACCTCTTTTGTTGGTATGTTTGTTTGACTTAGATTAGTATTAACAAACTCATTTACATCAAAACTAATTCCAAACTCGTGTAAAAAACTTGTTAAAGTGTTTATAACAATATCTAAGTTTTGGGTAAACTCGATGCCGTTCCATATTGCTAACTGCTTTTCAATTTTGCATAACTTGAAATAATCAATCGCAAAATCTATATACTTACTTTTGTTCAGTGTTATAGAAACAATCTCATCAGTATCTTTGTTTCTTTTTACCTTTAAAAAACTAAAGTATGTTTCTATTGATAACTGTGGCTGATTAAATTTGCCGTTGATGTAATCTGCTAGTTTTAGTCGTACGGCTTGAGCATTATTCTTAACGCAATCTAACAAAAATACTGTGAATGTTTGTTGTTTGTTATGCTCGGTTAGATTGTGCTCGTACTCATCATCAAGTTCTTTGTAACGGTGGATAGCAAAATCAATAGACTTAAGAAAATAGCTGTCTTTATGATTACAGCTCTTGCAAAAATTGATACAGGTTCTTAGATGGTTGATTTCACTTTCTGCAAAATCTTTTGAATTAAACTCATCATCAAACTTAAAAAAATCAGGTGCTTTGAATAAATCTTTATTATCGATACTACATATCATGTTATTATTCCTATCGTTATAGGTGCATTAGTTCCAGTAATGCACCTGTGATTAAACTAAGTTGCGACCGTTATCTATTAGCTTTGTAGCTTAAGACATCATCTAGTAAATAATGGTCGCGCCCATTGTAAAAAGCCTTAACAGGAAAATTAGGATCAGTCCTTTTTAGCCTGTGAAAATGACATTCGCTAACATTCAGTAGAACGCATACTTGTTGCCTGTTTATAAATACATTGCCTTTCTTATCTATGTAGCTCGGATTAGCTAACAACTTTTCTAATATGTCCTTTTGGTTTTCTATTAAGCTGTTTACATCACTATTCATATTTATTCTCCTTGTTGATTAGTTTGTAATTGCTTTTGATTTTGCTCTATCCACTCATCAACCTGTAAGCGGTCATAAACTGATTTACTGGCGGTTAGTGTTAGAGCTTTGGGAAAAGTAGGATTATTTCTAATATGTGCATAGAAAAATGCACGTGATACACCTAAGTATTTTGCGGTGTTGCTTGGGGTTAAATATCTAATTGGACTATATTGCATAAAAATGCTCCTTATAGAATTTCGATAAAGTCCGTTAACGTCTATAAGTTTATGCAAGTTTTTTATTAAAAATAGAGCGTGATTTTTAGGTCACACAGTATGTGAACTAGGGGGCACACAGTGTGAACTTAATATCACATTGATAGTGAAAAACACAGCTATACAGGCTTTTTTCAAGTGTATAGCTGCTTGATTGAATGGGTGATAAAAGGTGATCTAAAACTAATAGAAAAATCTTTCTATATCTTTATTGAATACAAACTCAAATAAACAGGTCGCAACAGTATTAAAACTTTCTACAAACTGATTTGAGCTTATAAAATCATGGCTGAATACATCTTGATTGTTAACGTATAAAGTTCGATATTCATTGATTAAATCTTGTTTTATATCATCATCAATAAACGGCAAATCATCACCGCAATATAAATAATCACTATTGTTAGTCTTGATAAAAGAAATAAGATCTAAATAGTTTTCAGCGAAATAACTACAATCATATTCAGGGTCTATTTCGATAGGTTCATCAGGATCATAGCCGTGATTATCGTAATAATCTTCACAATATTTTTGAATATAATCATCTTGTATTTGTTCAAAGTCTTTATTTATATCTTTGTAAGGTTTAAAGAAATCATAAATGATTTGCCATTCAAGCAATATGCGATTATCGTTGCGCCTTTTTTCTTTTGTTATTCCTTTTGCTTTTGATAAAGCTATTTTTTCCTTTCGTATGTTTTCTAAAACATGACCTATAAAGTCATCAGCCTTGTGACATTCTCTAATTGAGCAATTTAAAAACTTGTTGATTAAAGGTTCTAATCTTTCAAAGTTACAGAAATCATCTTGAACGCTATCAATGAACATAGACGTTATAAAGGCTCGATTTTCAACTATTGCATACAGATTGCCAGTTACTAAAGCGTGAATAGATTTGTATATATATTGAGCAAATAAAAGTCCTCGATTATCATTTAGCTTAAATAATAGTTTTTCAGCCTTTGTACTATTACCTTTCTCAATCTTGTTTATATAGTTCTCGGTAATGTCTTTGATTTTAGTTTTTTGATCTTCTTTTGATAATTTATACAGACCTTTTATATAGTTTATTCTTCTGCCTTGTGTGTCATAAGTAAAATAATATCTTGATACTTTCTTAGATTTGTCAAAACAGTGATAACCTTGTGTTATATAGCTTTCTTTGTAGTACTTAATAATCTTAGCTAATGACAAGTTAGTTCTTGATGTGATAACTTCTGCTAACTCCTGTACTTTGATTTGTAGTTCTAAATCTTGATCTTTTAGTTTAGGGATTAACTCATACAAAGTAGAAAAATCATCATCGTTTAAAGCTGATAAAGCTCTGTAATACTTATCTTCTTTTGGCATATAATCTAAATATTCCTATATTGATATAAGCCCATGCTGTCCAGTTCATGGGCTTTTCTTTTACTTAACTAACTCTAAGAATGGTTGTGTAAGCTGTTCGCGCTCTATGTAGTCGTTGTAAAACGCTAGCAACTGATAATGCTCTTTGAGATAGTCATACTTGTTATAAATTGCTCGTACTCGGTTTGTATCTGTTTTATGGTGCAATACTCTTTCTATATCATCAATATCAAAGCTGTATTCTGTACTATGAGCATTTAAAAATGTGCTAGCCGTTTTTCTTAAGCCGTGAAGATCCATAAAGCACGATATATTTTTTGGTAGTAACAAAGCACTTGATACTATTGGTTTATTTACATCTCTACATGAGCAAAAAAGATAAGGGCTATTTATATCCTTTGTGAGTTCTTTATAACGTTTTAACAAGTTCGCTAATTGCTTTGTAAGTGGGATATAGTAATCATCATGGGTTAGAACGCGTTTAGTTTTAGTATCCTCGTTCTTAATAGTTATCAAGCCGTAAGGGGTTGTATCTGTTCTGCTAAAGTCGATGTTATCCCATTTTAATTTTTGTATTTCGCCCTTTCTACAAGCCGTTAAACACACTAATAACACATAAACTTTGTAAGATAAATCATAATGTTCTAAAGGTTCAAATAGAACTGTCTTAAGTCTATCAGCTGTTACAAATTTAAAGCCTTTCACATCAGCTTTATTAGCCTTGAATTGGGGTAATTTTGTAAGTGTTGCAAGTTTATTAAATTCTATGATGCCCTCGTTCAAAGCATAAGTAAAACAAGCACACATCACAGACAAACAATCATGCAAATGATTTTGGGTTGTGTTTAAGTTTTTTACTAGATCTTGAACTAATACTGGGGTTATTTCATTCAGTCGATAATCAGCAAAAACATATAACACGGTGTTGTAAAAACTATTTTTGGTTAAAATTCTTTGCTTAGATAAGTGATTTGCTTTATCTGTAATTTCTCGGTAATGCTGCCAGTAGTCTTTGAATAATGGGGTTGATTGCTTTTCTAACTCATCATTTAAGAATTTATCTCTTATGATGTTTACGGCTTTGTATGCGTCATCTAGTTTAATGTTCTCATAGTCACCGATTAGCACATACTTAAATTTTTTAGGTGTCTTTGATACTAAAATTCTAGCTTGATACTTAATAGATGTTTTACCAACTAATAAAATCAGACCGTTATCAAGTCCTAACTGCTTTGCTTTTTTATTCTGCTCTTTCTTTAATTCTGCTTTGGCTTTGGTTACTTTTTGCGCAACTTGTTTTGCTGTATATGGATTAGCCATATATCTCACCTCGTTTTAATGTCACCACACCATAAAAAAGATGTCACCACACTAATCACCACACTAATAATAACAAACTCGGTGATATTATAAAAGACGTTAAAAGACTAAATAAATGCTTTAAATGGCTTATAAATGCTGTATAATCTAAACTTGATGATACGTTAAAAGACGTGATAAAAATTGAATGAATGGCGGAAAGAAGGAGATTTGAACTCCTGAATCATCATTTGATGATTGTCGCATTTCGAGTGCGATGCATTCAACCGCTCTGCCATCTTTCCGTAAGTGACATTATAATTGAAGTAAAAGAATAATCAATCAAAACGAAATATATGGAGTCTATTATGGTAGAGCATGATGAGAAAACTAAAAGCTTTTACCTTTTAGAAGATGGCTATAAGGCTTTTATCTGCTATGATGTTCAAAATGGTGAATTTGATGTATTAACTACGCAGGTTCCAAAGGCAATTTCTGGCAGAGGATTAGCTTCACAACTTATGAAAGCCTGTGCTTCATTTGTAAAAGAAAAAGGACTGAAATTTAAAAAAGATCAGTCCTGCTCTTATGCTCAATCCTGGCTTGAACGACATTAACTACTTTCGTTTTAAAGTCTTTATAAATTCCTTTTCAGCCTCTGTCGGAAGATAAGATTCCCTTATCTTCTGCAGAGCTTTATTGTAGGTCTTATTATCAGTTTTTAAACTGATTAGCTTCTTTGTTACCTTGTCTTTATTACACTTACAGTAGAAGGTTGCTATAGCCCACGCAGCTCCCATGTGTACGTAGTACTCAGTGGTATCTACCTTTTCTATTAACTCAAACACCTCATCAAGATATTCATCTTTAGCAAAGTAATCTAAAGCCATCACACAAGCAAAGCGCATATCAAACGGTTTGTTATGGTGTAAGAACAATGGCTTTACAAATGAGTAGTACTCATCCATATGAGTTTTGCATTCTTTTAAAAGTGAGCACAGGCAATCACAGATTGCCCATCCGTTTATAAAAGGTAAGAATTCCTTTATAAGGGTAAGTCGCTTTTCAACTTCCATAGGAATTTTGGCAATAAAGACCGCTCTGCAAAATCGCTCTTCAAAGGCAGAATCAAGTGGTAATGGTTGCAACAGCAGGGCAGGATCTTCATGTTTTAGGTATTTTTGAGCAAGTTTGCGAACTATGGGATTTCTAACGCCCAGCATGGCAACACCAGGACTTAACTTTTCTGAGAACTCTTTGTATTTAACTTCAGACAAAGATTGAAGCTCAGCTAATAACCTTTGCTGTACAGCGTTTCTTTTGTTGTTATCTTTTGTCATGCTCATTCCTTACATTTGGTCATACTCAGAATTCGTGTACAGTCACACTTATAGCCACACTTATAGCCACATTTATAACCATACTAAAAACACCATACTCGTAGCTACACTTAAAACACCTTAGGTAATTCTTTAAATGAGGAGGTATACCGAGGTGATTTATGTTGAGGATCGTTAAAACGAGACTGTTTTACTAGTCTGTTTTGAGCTCCCAAATACACAGTATCTGGCTCGATAGCATTGATGTTATCAAGTGTCTTCATTAAATTGTCACTTTTATCTAAAACCTCTTTATCAGGATTTACAGAAAAAAGATCAGATTGGTACTCTCGACTGTCTTTAAAATCAAAAAGAACAACACCTGCTTTCATATACTCATAGCCGTCTTTATAAATTGCATTTAAGAGCTCTCTTGCTGCTGCAATAAAGACTCTGGTATCAGCACAGGGGATATCTAATGACATGATAGCTTCATTAGAATACTTTTCTTTGTTTCCAAAGTAAGATGTTCTAATTGAGATAGCTATCTTTTGAGCATACTTGTTTAACGAGCGTAACTTCTGACATGCTTTTGCAACATAATTTGATAAAGCTTCATACAGATCGTCATATGAGGTGATCCTGTCTTTAAATGAGCGCGACCACATGATTTGATTCTGATTTTGTGGTTCAGACATGCTCTCAATGCAATCGATGTTGTTTAATTCTTTGATAGTGCGTTCAATCTGAACAGAGTACTTCTTTCCTAAATAGGTAGCATCAGCATTGGCTAAATCATAAGCACTTGAAAAGCCTTCTCCTAAAAGATGCTCTTCCATATTCTTTCCAATACCCCAAACTTCTTTTATAGGATTATCTAAAAGCAGTCTTTGTCTTTTACTGTCTGTAAGAATGCTGTACACACCGTTAGTATTTTTATGAGACTTTGCATAGTTATTAGAGAGTTTGGCTAAAGTCTTGGTTCTGGCTATACCAATACCCACAGGAATACCAACTTCTGTTGCTACAGCATGTTTTGCTTTATAGGCAATAGCTAAAGCCTCTTCTTCAGAGATATTTTCAAAAGAAAGAAATGCCTCATCTACAGAGTACACTTCAAGATCTTTACAAAATCTCTCTAAAAGAGTCATCACTCTGTTTGAGATATCAAGATACAAAGAGAAGTTTGAGGAGAACAAAGAGATCTTGTACTTTTTAATCTCTTTATCAATCTTAAATACAGGTGATCCCATAGCGATGCCAAGAGCTTTGGTTTCATATGAGCGCGATACTACAACACCGTCGTTGTTAGAGAGTACGGCAACAGGTCTTTTAGACAGATCGGGCCTGAAGATCTTTTCACATGACACAAAGAAGTTATTGCAGTCACAGAGTAGATAAACTTTGCTGAATACTTTTGTATCTGTCATTTTTTAACTGCCAAAGATAACTTGCGCCTGTAAAAGAAGTGGTTTAAAAGATTGGTATAAATATTATCATAATAATTAACAATTAAACAGACATGTAAATCACAATTAGTTTTATCTTGAAAAATTTAATATCCTCAAATTATGCGTTAATTATCAGCAGGTTGTAAAAATAATAAAATTTTGCGTAAAAGAAATGTTACGTGAACAATACAAGAAAAAGCTAATGAAAAGGCACAATAAAACGTAAATGTTGCTTAAAAATTGTTAAGGGACTTGCAAATATAAGGTAAAATAGTACATTTTTTTGTAAAATTGACCGATAATGAGACAAGTAATGTAATCGTTTGCGTAATTTTCGATGAGGAATGAAATGAGCGTAACCTTAAAGGATTTAGCTAAAGCTTCTGGTGTTTCCATAGGAACAGTATCTCGTGCGCTCAATGACAAGAATGAAGTAAGCGCAAAAACCTCTGAAAGGATCCGTCAGTTAGCACAGGAATTAGGATATATTCCAAACAGAGCAGGACGTGCTCTATCAGCTCAAAAGAGTATTAACTACGTAGGAATTACTATTCCTAGCATCAATTCTCCCTTCTTTGATGATTTAAAGAAAGGTATCGATCAGGCTTTAAGAGAATTTAAAGATCTTGGTATTGATATTGTTTTAAAAGAACAGGAAGGCTGGGACGTAAACAAGCAGATTGAAGCTATTGATGAACTTGAAAAATCAGGTTGTAAGGCATTTGTACTGTGCTCTGTTGAATCAGATTTAATGAGAAAAAAAATTGATGAGTTAACTGAAAAAGGCTATCCAGTAGTTCTATTGAATAATGATCTGCCAGGCTCAAAGAGACTGTGCTTTGTAGGTCCTGATTACTTAAAGTCAGGTCGTGTGGCAGCTACTATGGTAGATAAGTGTCGTCAGAATACTCCATTAAAGATCTTAGTTGTTGTAGGTTACAAAGAGCACTTAGGTCATAAAACTCGTGTTGAAGGTTTTATCTCAGAGCTTAAAGCAAGACGTAACGACTTTGAGATTGTAGATGTCATCGAAGGTAAAGATCAGGATATCATAACTCAGCAGGTTACCATGAAAGCCTTTTTAGCTCATCCAGAAATTAACGTCGTTTATATGGCAACAGGTTCTGGTGTAAGTGGTTTAGGGGCTGCAATTATCGCTGATGCTGTTCATCAGCGCTTTGTAGTAGCTTGTGATGAGATTTATACCACTAAAGAGTTAGTAAAGAATGACATTATTGACTTTGTGATCTGTCAGTCTCCAGTAGTTCAGGGATATCAGGTGATTAAGAAATTACATGACTACCTAAATAAGATTGGAACACAGCCAGAGGACTACATTGTAGATACTGTAATCAAAGTTAAAACCCATTTTGAGTAAACTCCGTGTAGGCACTGATAACTTTTTCTCCTCTCTGTTTTCAGTGCCATTCTTTTTCTATTGTTTAGATTTCTATCACTATCTCCTCATTTTAGATCTTATCAATTTAGCCATGCTCAATTTTGAGCAAAAGACTCTATTTGTGCTCCAAAAAAGTTAGTTTAATATAAGGTACAAATTTCTGTTTTATTATGAGTCCATATTCATTGCATAAGGAATGACTCATATGGAAGCACTATCGCAGATTTTAGATAAGGTAGATGGCCTTATCTGGGGCGCCCCTTTACTGATAGCTCTAATGGCTGTTGGTATCATGCTGACAGCTAAATTGCACTTAATTCAGGTGTCAAATTTAATCCTGTCACTAAAACTGGTGTTCTCATCAAAGGCTAATGCTGATGATGCCTCAAAAGCAGGTGATATCTCAGGTTTTGCAGCCTTATGTACAGCTCTTGCCAGTACCATCGGAACCGGTAACATTGTAGGTGTAGCTACAGCAGTGCACATGGGAGGTCCTGGTGCTTTGTTCTGGATGTTTGTAGCCGCTTTCTTTGGTATGGCAACTAAATATTCAGAGTGCCTGTTAGCTGTTAAATACAGAGAAGTTGATGAAAAGGGTAGATACAGAGGTGGTCCTATGTACTACATTAAAAATGGACTTCACTGTAAGAGTCTGGCAGCTCTGTTTGCTCTGCTCACAGTTGGTGCTGGCTGCTTTGGCATTGGAACTTACTGTCAGGTAAACTCCATGGTAGATGCTAACAGAATTATGTTTGGCATGTCACCATTAGCCTCATGTGCCATTATCTCAGCTTTAGTAGGTATGGTAACGGTAGGTGGTTTAAATTCCATCTCAAGAGTAAGCACCAAGCTTATTCCTTTAATGGCTGTGTTCTATATTGTAGGATGTCTTTTTGTAATATTAGTTAATATAGAGAATTTACCTTCTGCCATTGTACTTATTGTAAAGAGTGCCTTTAACTTTGATGCAGGAGTTGGTGCTGCAACCGGCATTGGTATTCTTGTGGCAATGCGTTTTGGTGTAGCTCGTGGTATGTTCTCAAATGAGGCTGGTTTAGGTTCAGCTCCAATTGCAGCAGCTTCTGCAAAGACTAAATTCCCAGCAGAGCAGGGACTTGTTAATATGACCGGTACCTTCTTTGATACCATCATCATTTGTATGTTAACAGGTCTTACCATCGTGCTTACTAACACCTGGTCAGGTGATCTTGATGGAGCTGCCATTACCTCTGAGGCTTTCAGACAGACTTTAGGTGATTCCTGGGGTATTTACATGGTAAACATAGGCTTGTTACTGTTTGCCTTTACCACTGTAATCGGCTGGAACTATTATGCTGAGTCTTGCGTAGTTTACCTCTTTGGCACAAAGGTCATCTATGTGTACAGATTTATCTATATCCTCATTGTAGCCTCTGCGGCTTTCATGACTTTAGATCTTGTCTGGATCTTAGCTGATATTTTAAATGGTCTGATGGCACTGCCTAACCTTATAGCATTGTTCCTTTTAAGAAAGGATATTGTTGAGGAAACTAAAAAGTATTTTTCCCATTTAAAAGAGCTTAAAGTTAAGTTTTAGATAATTAGATTGAAGGTACAAAAATGGCCTGACAATGTCAGGCCTTAAAGTCAAAATGATGCATCAGAATTTAAAAACTATCTTTTCTTGGCCTGACCATAGTAAGCATTTGCGCCATGCTTTCTTAGATAATGCTTATCTAAAAGCTCTTGCTGCATTGGCTTTAACTGTGGGCACAGAGTTAGTGCATGGTATGCCATGTAAGCAACCTCTTCTAGAACCACAGCATTATATACAGCATTGTCAGGAGAAGTTCCCCAGGTAAATGGACCGTGAGAGTAGCATAAGCATGCTGGAACTTCCTCAAGTTTAATACCACGATTTTTAAATGTTTCAATAATAACTTTACCGGTCTCTAATTCATACTCGCCGTCGATCTCCTCTTTAGTCATCTGACGAGTGCATGGAATAGGTCCATAGAAATAGTCAGCACCGGTGGTGCCTAAAGCTGGAATATCGATACCAGCTTGAGCAAATGAAGTAGCGTTTCTTGAGTGGGTGTGAACTATACCGTTAATTTTTTCAGAGGCACGATACAACTCAAGATGGGTAGGAGTATCTGTTGATGGGTTAAGATCACCTTCAACCTTCTTACCTGTCTTAAGATCAACTACCACCATATCATCAGGTTTCATTGTTTCATAGTCAACTCCTGAAGGTTTGATTACAACTAATCCTTTTTCTCTATCGATACCAGATACGTTGCCCCAGGTGAAAGTAACTAGACCATGTTTTGGCAGATCAAGATTTGCTTTACATACAGCCTTTTTTAGATCTTCTAACATATGAAAACTCCGAAAACTAGTAAGACGTCATTAAAAAAAATGGGTCTTCAAAAAATGAAACTGTATGTATTATAGGTGAATATTTTTTAAGAAATTTGATCTGCGCAAAATATTTTAAAAATAGTCGTTATAGATATAACTATCTATTTGATATTAAAAGATATTAAATATATCGTAAACGGTTGCAAAATTACTTGATTTTAGTAAAAGTAAAACCGTTTTCTAATAAAACTGAAGGTTTTACCTTTTGATCTGCAAGTAAGAGTTCTCCTCTTTTATCTAGCTCTAATAACTTTCTGGGACAGGGGACAGCAATTGGGCAATAAGGCTTACACAGCTCAATTAGTTTATTTAAAGTTACATAATCGTCAGAACAAAGATTTACAGGACCTGAGAGCATTTTGTTAATGATGAGATTAAAAGCTTCAACAATATCATTAAGAAGAATGTAAGGTATGGTGTTCTCACCAGGCATAAAGTGAAGCTTTGGTAAAAATCTTAAGTTCTGACAGAGTCCACCACCACGGCCTACAACCACTCCAATTCTTGCAAGGCAAATCTTAGAGTAGCGGAAAGTTGAATTTTTAGCAAAAGATAGGGCTTTATCTTCGATAGCTTTGCAAATTTTAGCGTAGTCATTATCTCCTAACTCTCCTGTTTCATCGCATTGAGCTTTGTCTTTATAAATACCAGTAGCACTTGCCTGAATAAAGAGTTTTGGAGCACGTAATTTGTATTCTTCAAATAAGAGGTTAAGAGTATCTAATCGTGAAGACAAGATCTCATCCATTCTCTTATGAGTCAATTTCTTTTTAGCAATAGATTCTCCAGACAGATTAATGATGACGTCAACATTTGGAAATTCGTTGTATAGATTGACAAGTCTAAAATTTTGTGAGCCAAAATTATTCTTTAAGAAAGTTGCTTTTTTTAAGATTTTAGTTACTTCGTGGATATGAGTATAGATATTGACTTGATGTCTTTTTGCTATTAGATTGCGACACAAAGCTCTGCCGATAAAGCCACTGCCTCCACATACAAGAATTCTCATAATGATCCTGAATAAAAGAAAGGCAGCGCTAGGCGCTGCCTTCTATGATTACTTAAATAAATATTACTTAATCTGAGCTGCCTGAATTGCAGTTACAGCGATGGTGTAGATGATATCATCAACTAAAGCACCACGTGACAGATCGTTAACAGGCTTCTTCATACCCTGTAACATAGGTCCAATTGATACTAGACCTGCTGAACGCTGTACAGCCTTGTATACGGTGTTACCGGTTGACAGGCTTGGGAAGATAAATACAGTAGCCTTACCTGCAACAGGTGAGTTAGGAGCCTTTTGAGCAGCTACGTTAGGCATTACAGCAGCATCGTACTGTAGGGGACCGTCAACTGCGATATCAGGACGCTTCTGACGAACTAACTCAGTTGCAGCCTTCATTAAATCAACATCAGCACCTTTACCTGAGTTCATGGTTGAGTAGGTAACCATAGCAACCTTAGGATCGATACCGAATGCTTTAGCAGTATCTGCTGACTGAATAGCGATCTCTGATAACTGCTCTGCATCAGGATTGATGTTTAGAGCGCAGTCGCCGTATACATAAACCTGCTCTGGCATTAACATGAAGAAGATAGCTGAAACAAGCTTTGCACCAGGAGCAGTCTTGATGATCTGTAGAGGTGGTCTGATGGTATTAGCGGTGGTGTGAACTGCACCAGATACTAGGCCGTCTAACTCGTTACGCTCAATCATCATGGTAGCTAAAGCTACGTTATCCTTTAACATCTCTAAAGCTGCCTCAGGTGTCATACCTTTAGCTTTACGTAACTCAACTAATCTGTCAACGTAGTTCTGACGAACAGCATCTGGATCAACGAATTCAACGTTGTCACCTAAGGTTACGCCCTGCTCTTTAGCAACAGCTAAGATCTTATCCTTGTTACCGAATAATACAGGAACAGCGATGTTCTGCTCAGCAACCTTAGCTGCAGCACATACTGTACGTGGCTCATCACCCTCAGGTAGAGCAATCTTTTTGTGAGCTGCACGAGCTAACTCTGTTAACTTGTAACGGAAAGCTGCTGGGCTCATTAAAGGAGTATCAGAAACAGCAAACTGTGATAAGGTCTCAAGAGACTTCTTATCAAAGTCTTTAGCTGCATTTTCCTTAATGTAGTTTACCTGCTCAGAATCATCTTCACGTAATACTGGTGCAAGATCTGATAAAGCCTGAGCTACAGCCCATGATGACTTGTGAGTCTCAATTACAGTAGCACCTGCAACTGAACCTGTAGTACCCTCAGTTAGAATTACAACCTTTGCATTAGTTGAAGCAGGTAACTCGTCAGTTACTAAAACCATCTTGTCACTTGCTTTAGCATTTGACAGGGTAACTTTGAATACGCGGGCATTCTCATCACCTGAAGCAACTTTTGCATCTAAGTAGTCAGCGATATCTTTAGCACGTGGAGCATAGTAGAACTTGTCATAGTTTACAGTTGCGATGAAGTCCTTTAGAGCAGGCTCTTCAACCTTGCATGAAGTATCGCCACCACATGAGCAGTGACCGCAACCTGATAGAACAAGTTTCTTATTACCGGCAGCATCCTTAGGAGCTACAGGGTTAATTAAGATGTTACCTAAAACTTTGTTTTTACCTGCGTTGCCAAAGTACTGTAAGGTAGCAGCTAAAGCGCTCTTTGCGCACTTGCAGTCGCACTGTACAACAGGAACAATTGAAGCATCAAATGCGTGGCAAACATCAGCATTCATTTCATCCTTATCAAAAGGAGTGTCTGTAACGCCTTCGATTATGATAACATCGTAGTTACCGCTGTTCTTTAATAGGTTGTAGTTTGCAACAATCTTTTCTAGAACATCTGATCTATTGCCATTAGCAATTTTCTTAGCAGCGCAGAACTTGTTTAAGCTCTTATCGTTGCACTCAGTCTTTGAGCAGCTAGCAAAAGGTGAAAATAGGGCAGCTTTAACGCCATTGTTGTTTAAAGCCTGAACTAAACCTAAAGATGCAGTATAAATACCAGAAGTCTTTGCTACTGGAACAAGCATTACATTACGAGTCACTTCAATCTCCAAAATGCTTACAATAAAAATAAGAAATCGTTTACAAGAGGGTAGACTCTATCCTTTTGTAAGGGTAGAAATTATAACATATCTATGATTATCAAACTCATGAACATGCGATTTCATAGCAAATGAACCACTTATTAAAGACAGTTTATGAACCTGAATTATGATTGTAATTTGCACTGTTGAACGGTGTTTTGTATAGTATGTGCAGTTTAGATGTGGAGCAGAATATGATTATTTTTAGCAATCTTAATCGCGGTATTGACTATATGAAAAAGTGGCCATTAGAACCACTGTTAAATCCAGTTTTCAAAGAAAACCGGGTTAAAAGAGCACTGCTTTTGGGTAATAAGATCCTGCCTCCTTTTATTGTCTTTATCTTTTTCTGGGGCTTTTATTTAGGCGGAGGATTTAAAGGAGTTCCATTCTTGTTTGCTATTGGCTCAAATTTTCCGGTGACCATTGCCTGTGTTTTGTTTTTACTTTTAATGCCTGTTCAGGGATATTACTGGTTTTATAAGAGATCAGTTACATCTTTAAATGAAAAGCTAAAAGCCTTTTACAAGGATACTTGTAAAAAATTAGAAATTGAGCCTTCTATAAATCCAACTATGTATGACTTAGAAATAGTAATAAACAAAGGAATAAATAAGCTTGGAAGAGAGTTTTTAAAGCAGTTGTAGAAGAGCTTTTTGAGATCGAGAAGATCATTTAGCAAAAACTAGAATAGGGAAAAGCTCAGCAGATTTTGCTACTACTTGTTGATAGTAGTAGCAAATAAATATCTCTCAAAAGAGATTACTTCAATTTTTTTACACTAACAGCGCAGTTCTTTCCTGCAAAGGCAACTCCGTAGGCATCGATGCTTTGAATCATTCTGTTACTCATAAAAGGTTCAGAGTAATTTTTCTCTTCTATTTGAGACAGTGCTGTTTCACTTAAGGTTACTAAATCTGAACCTACAGGAGCTGATTTAATCTCAATGATTGCTACCTTTCTACAGTCAATGTCTTTAAAGAGAATATCTGGATATCCATCACCAGATTCATAGTTAGAGTGGTATTCACCTAGATTATCTTTACAGTTAGTAAAGATACCGTTTAAGAAGCCATGGTAGTAGTTCTCATGAGGAGCTCTAGTTGCTGTATCTCTGATTGAGACGAAAGAACGTAATAATGGCCCTAACTTGTTCTGTACAAAATCAACATTACCTTCTAATAAGGCATTTGCAATGTTTAAAGCAAGGTTGTCTTTCTTTACTACATTACTAAATCTTGCTTTAATGTTTTTATCAAAGCAACCTAAGATTTCTAAATTAGGAATTCTTGCAACTACATTTTTATTGGTTTTACCGTCTTTAGACAACTCTGCTTCATCTGTCTTTTCCCAGTCTAGGGTCAGGTAACCTGTATGTAGGAGTAGTGACCAGAAATCATCAGAGTTATGTTCAGACAGTGTGTCATAGTTCATGGACTCGTTTAAATTAAAACTAATTGACTTACCATCAACCAAGTCCTGCATCTTTTGATTGTCATTATCTGTAAGGAATCCTAGATACTCATATAAAGCAGGACTCGAGGTTGAATTTGCCCAATAGTTATTAGCTTTTACCAACTCTGTATGACCATTTAGATTGTTTTTATAATTTTCTTTAATGAAATTTACCACATCCCATGGACAGAACATCTCTTTGTCACAGAACTTATAACCGTCATAGTTATTTTTAACGTCTGTAGCATAATCATCCATCTCATAATCTTCTAAGAACTTATATGTTTCATCTTTGGTAAAACCAATGATTCCAGTTAAATCCATATCTGTGGAGATTACTGTATTTACATTAAGGTTATTAACACCTGTAAAGATACTGTTCTTGGCTACCTTTAAACATCCTGTAATGACTGTCTTGCTAATTGGAGATTCATTTCCGATGTTGTTTTTTAATACACCTAAAAAGCCTGACATTAAGGTTACCATTCTCTTATGAAATGTTGGTTCATAATCAGGCTCTTTCTTATGGCGTCTTTTATCATCCAAATCGTGATATGAAGCTTTTGCTAAAGGTACATCATATTCATCAATAAGAAGAATTGGTTGTCTTCCATATTCTTTATACAGGAAGGTTGCTAAGTTCTTTAAAGAATTTTTTACTCGCTGTGAGTTATTGATGTCTTCTAGATAGTTAATATCTGTAAGCTGTCTTAAGATAACTTTGTCTGATTCATCAAGTTTATTGCTGTTTAGCAGGTAAAAATATCTTTTAGAAACATCCCAAACAATATCAGCAAACATCTTATAAGCTTCTTCAAAAGTATCAGCTTCCATATCTTTTAAAGAAACAGCAATAACAGGACATTGTCCCATGAACTTATCACAGAATTCTTTGTCTTCTAATATCTTAGTACCTTTAAAGAGCTCTAGTTGTTTTGAGTTATCAAAAGGCTTTTCAGGATTGATTTTCAAAAATGAGTCAAACATGCTCATGAGCAGAGTCTTACCAAAACGTCTTGGTCTTGTAAGCAACAATACATCTGAAGAATCAACTCCAAAGACCTGCTTTATGTAGGGAGTTTTATCTACAAAATAGCAATCTTGTGCTCTTAACTTTGTAAAGTCATCCTTACCATATGGTAATGCTAAGAATTGTTTGTTGCTCATTATTCTGTTCCTGTTTTTCTCTTCTTATATTGATTATACACAATAAAATTTATGATACCCGTCATTACTGTCATTTATTGTTAGCAAGACAGCTCTTTAAAGAGAAAATTTTCGTTGTAATCGTTTGCGTTTACTTTTGTGCTTATATTCGTTTTTAAACTCAAATATTCATCTGTGAATAAAATTATATTTTGAAATATAAGCGTTTTTTATAATGATAATTCTGTGGTGTATTTGCGTAAGCTATTAACGTAAAGGGTTGCAAAATAGTGATATAAATCTAATTTTTCTTGAATATACGTCTTAAAAAAGATAAGGCTGTCACGTTTTATTTACATAATAAAATCATTTTTCATTTCATGTCCTAAAATCAAATTCAGAAAGAAGCTATAAATCAATAAAGATGAAGTCTTTTTTCTTTACAAACATACAATACATAGGAGTTATTATGAAACTAGTAAAAGCTGTCTTGGCTGTATCTTTAGGCGCTGCAATTGCAGCTTCTTCAATGTCAGCTGTTCAGGCAAAGCAGATCACAATCGGTTTTTCTCAGATCGGTGCTGAGTCAGAGTGGCGTACAGCTAACACCAATGATGTAAAAGCAGCAGCAAAAGCACACAACATCAACTTAAAGTTCTCTGATGCTCAGCAGAAACAAGAGAATCAGATCAAAGCAATTCGAACTTTCATTGCTCAGAAAGTTGACTTAATCGGTTTCGTACCTATCGTTGCAACCGGTTGGGATAACATTCTTCGTGAAGCAAAGCGTGCAAAGATCCCTGTATTGGTAATGGACCGTGATTTAACAGTTTCTGATCCTTCATTGTATGTTGCAAAGATCGGTACCGATAGCTACACCGAAGGTCGTAAGGTATTCGATTGGTTAGATACATATGTTCACAAGAACAATGTAAAACCACGTAATGGTGGTGACAAGTTAAATATTGTTATCCTTGAGGGTACAGTAGGTGCATCAGCAACCACCGGTCGTGGTAACGGCTTTAACGATGCATTGAAAGAGTCACCAAACAAGGATATGTATAACATCTTAGCATCACAAACTGGTGACTTTACCCGTCAGAAGGGTCAGGAAGTTATGGAGTCATTCTTAAAGTCAAATCCTAAGGATATCGATGTTCTATTTGCTATGAATGACGATATGGCATTAGGAGCAATTCAGGCTATTGAAGCTGCTGGTCTAAAACCTGCTAAAGACATCATTATCGTATCAGTTGACGGTGTAAAGGGTATCTTCCAGGCAATGATCGAAGGCAAGTCAAATGCTACAGTTGAGTGTAACCCATTACAGGGTGATCTGTTCTTCTCAACAGCTGAAAAGATCTTAAAGGGTGAATCTGTACCTAAGAGCGTATTCGTTGAGGAAGGTGTATTCCCAGCAGATACAGCTAAAGATGTATTCCCAACACGTAAGTACTAATTCATAGTAACTCTAGAAGAAGGGTGCCTATGGCACCCTTACTTAATCGTAATCGCACTCAAAGTATCAATTCATTCTGAATCTCTCTTTTTAATGTGTTTAGAGGATCAGGACTTTAAGTTGTTGAAGAACACCTGCATGAGGAGGGCTATATATGGCCTTGCAAGATAACGACTATATACTGCAGATGAAACATATAGACATGTTCTTCCCTGGAGTGAAAGCCTTAAAGGATGTTGAGTTTAATCTTAAAAAAGGCGAAATTATTTCTCTTATGGGAGAGAACGGTGCTGGTAAGTCTACCTTAGTTAAAGTTTTAACTGGTGTATATCATAAAACAAACGGCACAATTGTATTTGATGGCAAGCAAATAGAGCCTACCACTCCTCTTGCCAGCCAGAAGATGGGCATTTCCACTGTGTATCAGGAAGTTAACCTGTGCGCAAACTTATCTGTAGCTGAAAACATTTACATCGGACGTGAGCCACGTGGAAGCTTTGGTCGTATTGACTGGGCAACCATGCAGAAGAATGCTTCAGATCTTCTGTTCAAAGAATTAGGTATCGATATCGATGTTACTAAAGAATTGAATTTCTATCCTGTTGCCATGCAGCAGATGATTGCAATTGCTCGTGCAATCGACACTAAATGTAAAGTTCTGATTTTAGATGAGCCTACCTCATCATTATCAGATAAAGAAACTGAAAGACTGTTTAAGATCATGAGAGCACTTCGTGATCAGGGCATTTCAATTATCTTTATTTCTCACTTCTTAGAGCAGATTTATACCATCTGTGATAGGGTAACCATCTTACGTGATGGTACCTATGTGGGTGAGTATGAGATTAAAGATCTTCCAAGAATTCAGCTTATTTCAAAGATGATGGGTAAAGAGGTTAAAGAAGGTGAGATTGAGTCAAATGTTGATAAATCAGTACCTCGAAGCAATATCTTTATCGAAGCTGAGCATGTAACAGTACCTGGTAAGGTAAAAGATCTGTGCATGGATATTAAAGAAGGTGAGGTTGTAGGATTTGCAGGTCTTTTAGGTTCTGGTAGATCAGAAATTGCTGAGACCTTGTTTGGAACCATGCTAAAGAGCAGTGGCAACATCTATGTTGATGGAGTTTCTGTTTCTATAAAGTCACCAATGGATATGATGAAAAAACGTGTAGCTTTCTGTCCTGAGGATAGAAAAGTACAGGGCATCATCGGTGATCTTTCTGTAAGAGAGAACATTATCTTAGCTCTTCAGGCTAAAAACGGAATGTTCCGTCACATGTCTCGAGCACGTCAGAACAAGTTAGCTGATTACTACATCAACTTATTAAGAATTAAAGTTTCAGATAGAGAGCAGTTAATTAAGAATCTGTCTGGTGGTAATCAGCAGAAGGTGATTATTGCACGCTGGCTTGCAACCGAGCCTAACTTACTAATCTTAGATGAGCCTACTCGCGGTATCGATGTTGGTACTAAGACAGAAATTGAGTCATTAGCAGTATCTCTTGCTAAAGAAAAAGGTATGTCTGTAGTCTTCATCTCAGGAGAGATGGGAGAAATGGTACGTACTTGCTCAAGAATTATGATCATAAGAGATCATGAAAAGGTAACCGAGCTTAACGGTGATGAAATTTCAACTGCACACATCATGCAGGCGATTGCAGGAGATTATCATGGAAAATCTTGTTAAAAAATTTACCAAAAGCTCACTGGCATTGCCTTTAATCGCACTTGCCTTGTTGCTTTTATTTAATGCACTGTTTGTAGATAATTTCTTTAAGATTGAAATTATGCAAAACGGTAACCTCTACGGTCGTCCTATTGATATTCTCTACCGTGCTTCATCACTTATCATCCTGGCTTTAGGTATGACTTTTGTGATTGCAACTGGTGGTATTGATATTTCTGTAGGTGCTGTGGTTGCAATCTCATCAGCTACTTGCTGTGTGCTCTTAGGTGGTGATATTTCAGGTATTCCTCATCATCCATTCTTTGTAGCAATTATCTGTTCGCTCTTAGTCGGTGTGTTAGCCGGTATTTGGAACGGAACTTTGGTTGCAAAGTTCAAGATCCAGGCTATGGTTGCAACTTTGATTTTAATGACAGCAGGTCGTGGTATCGCTCAGTTGATGACTGATGGTCAGATCATTACCGTTTACTACAAGCCATTTGCTTACATCGGTGGCAATATTCCTGGTGTAATGTTACCTACAGCAATGTTAATTGCTCTGGCTATGGTTTTATTAGTTATCTTCTTAGACAAGAGAACTTCTATAGGTCTTATGATTCAGTCAGTTGGTATTAACGCAAATGCTGCCCGTTACTCAGGTATTAAAGTTACCGCAGTGTTATTTGCTGTATATATCTTCTCAGGCTTCTGCGCAGGTACTGCAGGCTTAATTGAAGGTTCTCTAATTCGAGCTGCTGATGCTAATAACGCCGGCTTGAACATGGAAATGGATGCCATTTTGGCTGTTACCTTAGGTGGTACCTTAATGGTTGGTGGCAGATACTACATTGGTGGTACTATCATCGGTGCTATTACCATTCAGACCTTAACTACAACCATGTACGCAATCGGTGTTTCATCAGACAGATTACCTGCTGTAAAGGCTGTGGTAATTCTTTTGATCATCGTATTCCAGTCAGAGAAGTTTAAGCAGATGTACAGTGACTATAAGTTTAAACACTTAAAGAAGTCAGAAAATACTAAGGAGGCAACAAATGCGTAGGTTCATTTCAAACCTGGTTGCATCTCAGAACTTTCCTTTCTATGTAACAGGTGCTCTATTTATCATCCTGTTCGGAATCGGTTCTGTTGCTTTTGAAGGTTTCTTCTCACCACAGGTGTTTTTAAACCTCTTCATTGACAATGCTCCACTTATCATTGTGACTGTAGGTATTACTTTCACCATTATCTCTGGCTTTGGTGGTATCGACCTGTCAGTTGGTGCGGTGGTATCGCTTACCTGTATGTCACTTGCTGTAATGATGAGAGACACCTCTTTAAGCCCATACTTATGTATGTTCTTAGTCCTCTTCATCGGTATTGCAGTAGGTCTAGTTAACGGTTTACTTATCACTTATTTCAGACTGCAACCTTTCATTGTTACCTTAGGTACTATGTTCCTTTGCAGAGGTTTAACCGCTATTCTGTCTCGTGACAGTGTGCCAATTGACAATCAGTTCTACTCTGATTTGGCATTCTTCTCAGTGCCAATCGGTGATTGCTTCTTATCATTAGGAGCTTTAATTGCTCTTGTAATGGTAGTTATTGCAACCATCATCTTACGCTATACCTCATTTGGTCGTGGTGTATATGCAATCGGTGGCAATGAGCAGTCAGCAAGACTAATGGGCTTGAAGGTAGATTCAATTCGAGTTCGTGTTTATGTAATCTCAGGCTTCTGTGCTGCCTTAGGTGGTATTACCTACTCATGGATCATGCTATCTGGCTATACCTTACATGGTTTAGGTATGGAAATGGATGCTATTGCTTCATCTGTTATCGGTGGTACTCAGTTAATGGGCGGTGTAGGCTTCATGCCTGGTACTCTGTTAGGTGTAATGATTCAAGGTACTATCTTAACCCTGATCTCCTTCCAGGGTACTCTCTCAGCTTGGTGGACCAAGATCGTAGTAGGTTTACTGCTATGCTTATTCATCATCATGCAGGCTGTTGTAAACGCTCACAAGAGCAAGCTCATGAATATGAACGCTGAAGGTTCTGTTCCTCCTAAGAAATAGGAACAAAGATCACAATAATAAATTTGCAAACAGGGGCTGTGTCACAGAATATGCCCCTGTAATTTTTTATTATTATTGAAAACGTTTAGAATGCGTTTGCTTGAAAAATAAAACATACAAATAAAAATAACAAACATAAGAAATTAGAATATGAAAGCATTTATCGGAGGGAATGAAGTGATTTCTAAGACCAACACCTTTTTGATTTTTATTACAGTATTAACCGCAATTGCAACGTTTGCAATCAGTGCTTTTGCACCATTATCTTAAAACTTAATAAAGTCATTCGTAATAAAGATCTAAAAGTAGGCTCGGACAGGTGATTGTGTTCCGAGCTTTTCTTTTTTTTTAATTCTGAAAATCTTCCAAAAATAATTCTCATCAAAAAACTTTGTGATTTTTTTCAAATTGAGAAGGTCGTTCTAACAGTTTTTTATATGTCTTCAATATACCTCTTTTATGGTACTTCGGTAGAGTGGGGAGAGAGGTGGGGAAAGAGGTCTTGGAGGAACAGGGGGCGCAAGACCTTGCTCTGAGGCGCTTTTTAGAGCTTTTTCTGAACTTTTAGCCTTGCTTGAGGCGCGACCTGTGAGCAATGCGGAAGAGGAAAAGTTCAATATTCTTTTGTGATCTGTAACTTATTTTTATCTGTTTCTATCCAAAAAAATGTGCTGGATATCACCAATTTTGATGCTTTTAGTTGTTTTACATTCTTGTCTGACTCACAATTACCTCAGCTCCACGCTTTAGGAGCTTTATTATGGGATGTAAAAAATGAAAAAAGTTAATCTTCTGGCAGCTGCAGTTTTAGCTGCTGCTTTCGCAATGCCTGCTCAGGCTGACTATACTCCAAATGCATATTTCAATGGTTATATGCGTGCAGGTGTTGGCTTCGATAAGAATGGTCACACCAACGGTAACGACGACGTAGCACACAAGGTAGGTCGTTTAGGTTCAGAGTCAAGAGTATACGGTGAAATCGGTTTAGGTGCTGATGTTGCTAAGGTTGATGACACTGTTTGGACTGTTAACGCCATGTTAGCAGTTTCAACTGATGAAGAAGGTTCATGGGTTGGTAACAATGCATTAGCTTTCCGTCAGTTCAACGTTGAAGCTAAAGGTTTATTCGATTCAGACAAAGATGCAAAAGTTTGGGTAGGTAAGAAGTACGTACAGCGTGAAGATATTCACATCACTGATACTTACTACTACGATATCTCTGGTAACGGTGCTGGTATCGAAAACGTATCACTAGGTGCAGGTAAGTTCAGCACAGCTTTCGTTCAGAATACTGATTGCAACAACATTTTTGATGTTCGTTATTCATTCCCTGCATGGGACGGTGCTTCTTTCCAAATCGGTAACACCTATGTTCAGCAGAAGAAGCAAAATTTAACTGACAATCAGTTAAATGGTAACACTGTTACTTTAGAGTTCACCCAGGGCTTCAATGGCGGTTGGAATAAGACCGTATTCCAGTGGTTCAAGGGTGCATCAGCAGCAGCTACTCAGGTTCAGGGCTGGAACCACGATGATAGAGATGATGGTAATGCATTCAAGTTATATAACTTTGGTGAGACTACTATCGTTGGTGATTTAAAGATGTTCCACCAGGTTGACTATGCTTATCAGAAGTTAGACGGCGATAACGGTAACAATAAGAAAGTTAAGACTTTCCACGCTGTAGTACGTCCTTGGTATAAGCTAACCAAGATGACACGTGTATACGTAGAATTAGGTTCTTACGGTCAGTACACCGAGTATGATGATGGCTGGAAAGAGCAGGAGCGTATGCAGAAGGCTACTTTAGCTTACGCTTTAACTCCTGATGCAGGTAACTTCTGGTCACGTCCTGAAATCCGTGTATACACAGCTTGGTTACATGGCTCAGATAAGGATGCTACTTTCTCAGCTGGCTACAGAAAGGGTGCAACTGACATCACTGTTGGTGTTCAGGCTGAAGCTTGGTGGTAATCCATTAGTGTAAGAGATATCACCTCTTAATAATAAAGGGCAGAAGGTTTGTGATCTTCTGCCTTTTCTGTTTTTACGGCAACCAAATAGAGACGATCAATTTCACATAAATTGATAGCCCATTTGTTGTCAAAACAGTTAATCAGATCCTGCAGGTTAACTACAGTATATGGTTAACTAACTATTTTTGTGATAACGGTCGTCTTCATTTGGTCGCCGTAAGCTTTTTATATCCAGCTTATATTTTATGTCAGTATTAAAAAGCAATTTTTAAATTCATAAGGTATAATTTAAAGTTAATTGATTAGACATTAACTTAAGTTAAACATTCTGATTTACTTATAAAACTGACTGTGTTTTCTCTTACAAAGTTAATGGCAGTAATGGTTTATAAATTCTCTTTATAAAAACTGATAGATGTCTGAAATTATCATAGGTATCGATCCTGGCTCAAGATTTACAGGCTACGGCATTGTCAGAATGAATGGCAATGAGCCCGTGTATATAGGATCTGGTTGTATTAAAACTGGTGATGGAGATTTAGCTTCTAAACTTAAGATCATCTATGATGGTGTCACAGCTTTAGTTGAACAGTTCAAACCTGATGCAATGGCTGTTGAAGAAACCTTCTTATCTAAAAATGTTCAGTCAACTGTAAAACTGTCAGAGGCCAGAGCGAGCGCGATTGTAGCAGGAGCTAATCAAGGTCTAAGTGTGTTTGAGTATACTCCAATGCAAATTAAGCAATCTGTAGTAGGATATGGTTGGGCTGACAAAGAACAAGTTCAGTTCATGGTCAAAAAGATCTTAAGATTAAACGGTAATCCACAAGCAGATGCTGCTGACGGCTTAGCTTGTGCTCTTTGTCACTGCTTTACAAGTAAAGTTACAAAAGCTATGGGCGCTGGTGTGGCAACACAAGGCTCAGTTCATGGCAGATTCCAAAGAGAAAAATAATAATGATAGCTATGCTTTATTTTTTGATAGCAGTTATCAACACAATAGGTAATCTTTAATGATTGGAAGTTTACAAGGAAAAGTTTTAAGAATAGATGGTGTAACTGCACTTATTGAGGTAGGTGGAGTTGGCTATGAAGTTGATATGCCAGTTACCTGTCTTGGAAATTTAAAGGTAGGCGAGAATACCTTTGTATTTATCCAGCATGTTGTAAGGGAAGATGCTCAAATTCTATATGGCTTCAGCTCAGTTGAGCAAAGAGAGCTTTTTAGAACCTTAATCAAGGTTAACGGTGTTGGTCCTAAGATGGCTCTAGCTGTGTTATCTACATTTGATGTAGATTCATTTGTTGAATCTGTTTTAGGTGAACAGTCTAAAGCTTTAGAGCAGATCCCTGGCGTGGGCAAAAAGACTGCTCAAAGAATGGTAGTTGAGTTAAAGGATAGATTAAAGAACTTCTCAGTAGCCGAAAATGTGGCTTTAGGTTCTAATGCAAGTGCTGCAACTCAGGCTAATGAGAACTTTAATGATGCAATTGCTGCTATGACTGCCTTAGGTTATAAAGAAGGCGATGCTATCAAGTGTGTAAAAGCTGTGTTAGCACAAAATCACGATATGACCACTCAGGAAATCATTGTTGCAGCTTTAGCTTTAATTTCCAAAGGACGCGCTTAATTTATGCCATCAGATAAAGATTTAGGTATTTTTGCAGACTCACTAGAAGTAAGTTCAGATATAAGACCTGAAAAAACTCCTGAAGAGGAAATTTTAGAAAATACTAAAGCCTCAGAAGATAGAGCATTAAGACCTCAGACTTTGGATGACTACATAGGTCAGACTGAGGTAAAAGAGCAGTTGGGGATTGCGCTAAAAGCTGCCAAACAGCGTGGAGAAGCTTTAGATCATGTGTTGATCTTCGGTCCTCCTGGTCTTGGTAAGACAACATTATCTAACATTATTGCAAATGAACTATCTGTAGGTATCTCACAGACCTCAGGACCTGCACTTGAAAAGAAAGGTGATGCAGCAGCTCTGCTTACCAATTTGCAACCTAGAAACGTTATCTTTATTGATGAGATCCACAGACTGTCACCTGTAATCGAAGAGTTTTTATATCCTGCCATGGAAGATTACATGGTAGATATTATGACTGGTGAGGGACCTTCAGCCCGTTCAATTAAGATCACTCTAAATCCTTTTACTCTGGTTGGTGCAACTACAAGAGCCGGTACTTTAACCTCACCTCTGCGTGCAAGATTTGGCATTATCCTGCAGTTAAAGTTCTATACACCAGAAGAACTTGAACTCATTATCAATTGCTCTGCTTCAAAATTAAAAGTTCTAATTGATAAAGATGGTGCTCATGAGATTGCTAAAAGATCTCGCGGTACCCCCCGTATTGCCAACAGACTGTTGCGTCGTGTAAGAGATTATGCACAGGTAAAAGGTAATGGCAGAATCACCTTGGATATCGCAAAGTCAGCCCTTACCATGTTAAGAATTGATGAAGACGGTTTTGATGATTTTGACAGACAGTATTTACACAGCATTATCTATGATTTTGCAGGCGGACCTGTAGGTATTGAAAGTTTGGCAGCTTCATTAGGTCATGACAGAGATACCCTCGAGAATGTTGTAGAACCGTATATTATTCAGCAGGGCTTCGTGCAACGCTCAAGAACCGGTCGTATAGCCACTGATAAAGCCTATAAGAAATTTGGTTTAAAGATTGAAAAGGAAAAATCATAATGACAGCAAAAGTTTTTACCAATCAGTCTCGTGTTTATTATGAAGATACTGATGCTGGTGGAATTGTCTATTATGCCAACTACCTAAAATTCTGCGAAAGAGCCAGAACTGAGTGGCTGCGCGGAATGGGAATGAGTCAAAGTTCTATGTTGGAGCAAAAGCTAGGCTTTGTAATAAAAAATATCAAAGGTAATTATATTAGCTCAGCAAAGCTAGATGATCTGCTTACGGTTACCTGTATTCCAACAAAAGCTCGATTTGCAAGTTTAAAAATTTTTCAACAAGTTTATAATCAACACTCAGAATTATTGTTTGAATTTGAATGCTCGATAGCATTTTTAGATATGAAAAAGATGAAGCCTACTCCAATGAGTCGTGAGGCTTTAGCTTATATCAAGCAATTTATACCAGAGGATGTAACAAACTTAGAGGTTAAGTTCTAAATGGATACTTCAGGCCAGTTGTCTATTACCCACCTAATATTAAATGCAAGTACACTAGTTCAGGTGGTAATGCTGTTCTTACTGTCTTTATCAGTAGCTTCATGGACAATTATTGTTTCAAGATCTAGTGCTTATAAGAATGCTAGAGTCAAGGCTGATGAATTTGAAGAGAAGTTTTGGTCAGGAATTGATCTTAACAATCTGTATCAGGACTGTGTAAAACGTTCAAATGAACTAATCGGTCTTGAGGTGATTTATACAGCTGGTTTTAAAGAGTTCGTAAGATTGATTAACTCAGGACCTGCTGATCAGGAAGTTGTGATGGATGGTACTTACCGTCAGATGAAAGTATCTGAGTCAAGAGAATTAGAAAACCTTGAGTCACACTTGGCAACCTTAGCCACCGTAGGTTCTATCAGCCCTTATATCGGTCTGTTTGGTACTGTTTGGGGAATTATGCATGCTTTCATTGCTTTAGCTGCTGTAAAGAATGCAACACTGTCAATGGTAGCTCCTCCTATTGCTGAAGCTTTGATTGCTACTGCTATGGGTCTGTTTGCTGCAATTCCGGCTGTTATGTTCTATAACCGTTTCGTAACTAAAGTTGAGACCTTAGAGAACAGATACATCAACTTCATGGATGAGTTTGCAACAATTCTAAACAGACGTTTGGTTCGTGTTCGTTCTGAAATGAATCAGAAAAAGGATAATGTTCAGAACACTGCTTCAACTATGCAGTCTTCAATGCAGTCTTCAATGCAGTCTTCAATGCATCAGACTCCAACCTATCATTCACAGAGCACCACAGGCTATGTTCGTGAACCTCAGAAGACTTTCTCTCACACTACAGTAGGAGGGGAAGAGCAGCAGACAGCTTTTGCCAGAGCCCGTTTAAATAGAGCTGCTCATACACAAAGTTCTGTTCGTTACCAGACCCCAGGGGTTGAAGGTGACAGAATGAGAAACTTCTCTAGACCTCAAAGTAACGGTCAGGAGCGCTAATCATGCAGACTGCACGTACTCGTAGCAAGTCAAGAGCCAAAGCAGAGATCAATGTGGTTCCTTACATTGATGTTATGCTGGTTCTATTGGTTATTTTTATTGCAACAGCACCTGTTGTGATGCAGGGTGTGACTGTAGATTTACCTCAGGCACAATCTGAGACTATGAACGAAAATCAGCAGACTCCTATTATCGCAACAGTTGATAAGGCTGGACAGTATTATGTAAGTATTGATACTACCTCTGAGAAAATGGGCAGTTTAGATGAACTTACAGCTTATGTATCAGCTCAATTACAAAAAGATCCTTCAAGACCAGTAGTTGTTCAAGGTGATGCTCAGGTAGCATATGACAATGTTATTCAGCTGATGAATGCTTTGAAAAACGGTGGTGTTAAGAGTGTAGGTCTGGTTACTGAACCAATCAATTCTAATTAATGGTTTTTTTATATGAAAATTAACATGAAAGCAGCTTTTATCATAGCAGTAGCATTGCATGCTATTCTGCTAGGTGTGTTGCTTATCAGATTTTCGCTTGACAAGCCTACAAAGCCTAACATGGGGCAAGGTGACATCATGCATGCTACCTTTGTGCCACCAGTTAAAGGCAATCCTAATGGAACAGCAAAAGCAGCTCCAGCACCTGCTCCTGCTCCAGAACCTGAAGAAACAGTTCAAGAGGATACCTCTGTTGAACAGGCAAAACAGGAGATGGAACAGCGTCTTCAGGAGCAAAAAGCTCAAGAACAGCAGCGTCAGGAAGCTATTGCTCTGCAAAAGAAACAAGAAATCGAAAAAGCTCGTAAGCTTGAAGAAGAAAAAGCTTTAGCTTTAAAGAAAGCTGAGGAAAAGAAAAAGCTTGAAGAGCAAAAGAAACTTGAAGAGCAGAAAAAGTTAGAAGAACAGAAGAAGCTTGAGAAAAAGAAGAAAGCTGAAGCAGAGGCTAAGAAAAAGGCTGAGGAAGAAGCTAAGAAATTAGCAGAGGCTAAGAAGAAAGCCGAGGCAGAAGCTAAGAAGAAGGCTGAAGCTGAGGCTAAAAAGAAAGCTGAGGCTGAAGCTAAGAAAAAGGCAGAAGCTGAAGCTAAAAAGAAAGCTGAAGCTGCAGCAAAAGCAAAAGCCGAAGCAGATGCTAAGGCAAAGGCAGCAGCTGCTGCCAAAGCAAAAGCTGAAGCTGACTCATTAGAAGGCGACATTTTAGGCACCGCTGATGGCGATGAAAAGAACGGTCAGGGTTTAGGCTCTGGCGGTGGTGGCGGAGATGGCGGTTACGGTGATAAGGTTCGTGGCTTAATTGAGCAGAACTGGAGAGTCGATCAGTCAATGAACGGCAAAAAGGTTGTGGTATCAATTAAGGTAACAGCTGATGGTACTGTAACAGACGAGAGCTGTCAGGGGGATGAGAAAGTCTGCCAAAGTGCACTTGATGCAATTAGAATGGTGGGTATGTTCCCAAGACCACCAGCTACTTGCCCAGAGTGCTCTAATATAAAGATTTCTATGACACCTAAGCTTTGATAGGCATATAATATTTAAAAATTTTTCAGGGAGTTAAATTCATGCTAAAGAGAATTCTGGCAGCCGTAGCTGTGTTACTTACAGCGACAACAGCCAATGCAGAATTACAGATTGAAATTACTGGTGGTATCAACGAAGGTCATAAGATCGCCGTTTATCCATTCTCTCAGGCTTCAGCTGTAAATCTTGATGTGGCATCAGTAGTTTCTGCTGATTTAATGAGATCTGGCAAGTTTTCACCAATTGCAACCTCAGCTCTGCCTCAGGGTGGTGTTCAGAATGGTCAGGTGAATGCCGATGTTGCAGCAACTTCAGGTGCTGAAGTTGCTGTAGCAGGTGTTGTTCAGGATAAAGGCAATAAGGTTTACAACGTTGAGTTCCAGGTTGTAGGTCTACAGGGCGCAAACAAGGGCAAAGTTTTAGCTCACTATAAGGGCGATTCAAGCTTAGCTACTATGCGTCAGGCTTCTCACAGAATTTCTGACAGAATCTATGAAGCATTCACAGGTCAGAGAGGCTGTTTTAGAACACGTATTGCTTATGTAGTAACCAAGTTTGGTGCTCCATTCCCATATCAGTTAATGACTGCTGATTATGATGGTTACAACGAGACTCCAGTTGTTAAGTCAACTCAGCCTATCATGACCCCATCATGGTCACCTGATGGCAGACGTTTAGCTTATGTAAGCTTTGAGAAGAGATCACCTGCTATCTTTGTTCAGGATATCATTTCTAAGAAGCGCCAGAAGTTAGCTTCATTCTCAGGATTGAACAGCTCTCCAGCTTGGTCACCAGATGGAACTAAGATTGCTATGACCTTATCAAAAGATGGTCAGCCTGATATTTACTACTTTGATTTAACTCAATCTCGTTTTGTTCGCGTTACCAGCAACAAGGCAATTGATACTGAGCCTACATGGGCTGCTGACAGCAAATCACTGTACTTTACCTCTGAGCGAGGTGGTAGAGCTCAGATCTACAGATACGACTTTGCAACTCAGAGCACTCAGAGAGTTACCTATCAGGGTGCAAAGAACTTATCAGCAAAGCAGATCCCTGGCACTAAGTCTTTAATCGTTATTACTCAGGTTAATGGCTTTAGAGTTGCAAGAGTTGATCCAGATGGTAGCATTTATATGCTAACAACTTCTTCATTAGATGAATCACCAAGTGTTGCACCTAACGGAAGTATGGTAATATATTCAACAGTATATCAAGGACGTAAAGGTCTAGCTATCGTATCATCTGACGGTAGATTTAAGGCAAATCTTCCATCAAGTGCAGGTGAGATTAGCTCTCCTTCATGGGGCCCATTACTGCAGAAGTAACAGAATTTATGTAGAAGGCTAGAAGAACTTCTACAAAATTGATAAAACAATAGTTAAACATAACTTACAGGAAATAAAAAATGTTTAAGAACTACTTGATAACTTTGATTTGCTCTCTAGCTCTAGTAACTATGACTGCATGTTCATCAAAAAATGATCAGTCTTCATTAGTTGAAGATGGTTCAGATGCATCTTTAGGTTTAGACTCTGATGGTGCTTTAACCGTAGGTGAACCTAACGGTTCAGCTGACGGTTGGAATGGCCCTGCTGAATTAGCAGACAACCACACCATTTACTTTGCTTATAACTCAGAGAACATTCAGGATCAGTACTTAGGTGTAATGCAGGCTAACGCAGCTTACTTAAAGAAGAACCCTGAGGCTCGTGTAATTATCGAAGGTCACACCGATGAGCGTGGTACTCCTGAGTACAACATCGCTTTAGGTGAGAGACGTGCTCGTTCAGTTGCTCGTTACATGCAGAACTTAGGCGTTGATGTAAATCAGCTTTCAATCGTAAGCTATGGTGAAGAGAAGCCTGCTGTTGAAGGTCATGATGAATCAGCTTGGTCTAAGAACCGTCGTGCTGTATTAAACTACTAATTTTATAAGCTTATGTTTATAATTTAAGCTCGTTTATAATTTAAGCATAAGTATTGCAAAATAGAATATGAGGGTGGACTTAGGTTCACCCTTTTTCGTAGGTCTAAATATGACCATTTTCGGACTATTTTGTTATTTTCTTGTGAATTGTATATGATCTAAAAAAACATTTCGGATCAATTAATTCGGAGCAACAAAAGTGAACAGAATTTTAAATTTATTTAAATATTCAGCTTTGGCTTTAGCAATAACAGCTTCATTTAGTGCAAATGCTGATGATGCTCAGATACAGGCAATGCAGTTGAATATGTTAAAGCTTCAGAATCAGGTGCAGGATCTACAAAGCAAGTTAGCAGATTCAGAAGGCCAAATTGAGTCTTTAAATCATGATCTTCAGGTATTGCAACAAGAAAATTCAGATTTAAAGTCAAAGTTAGCTGCAAATTCTGGTAACACAAGTGGTCAAAATGGTTCTGATAACACTGATGCTAACGCACAGACCGCTCAGAACGCTAAGACTGATCTTAATACAAATGCTAATAACGCAAACTCAATTCCAATCAATACTGTCACTGGTAATTCAGGAGCTACTTTATCTAAGAGTAAAGTACAGACACAAAGCGCAGCTGCCGCAACTCCTTCAGCAGGCAGTGACTCATCCTTACCTGTTGCTGATGCACAGGCTGTAAAGATGTATCAGAGTGCCTATAACCTTTTAGTTAAAAATAAATTGTTAGAATCAGCGACTGGTTTTTCAAACTATGTAACTAAATATCCTAATAACTCTTTAACACCAAATGCTTGGTACTGGTTAGGGCAGGTTCAGTATAAGCAGAAGAAATATCAGGATGCGCGTGTAAGTTTCTTAAACACTGCCAAGTTTAAAGGTTCAACCAAGAGAGCTGATGCTTTATATAAGTTAGGTGTAACCTCGAAAGCTCTAGGCGATAAAGATAAGGCTAAGAAGTTCTTTGAAGTTCTGATTAAAACTTATCCTACCTCAAGCTCAACAGCTTTAGCAAAGAAGGAACTGGCTTCTTTAAACTAGTAAAGAAATAATAATTCAGTCATTTGATTGAAAATCTTTATGCTTTAAGACCATTCAAAGGTAAATCTTTGGATGGTTTTCTTTTATAAATCAATAATAATTATCAAATTGTTCTATAAGCAAATAAGCAATTTGTCTCATATATTTTTGAATATCTTACATTAACTATTAACAAACTAGGCAAAGTCTTTAAGATCTCAAAACTAATGGTGGAATAAGAACCGCTTAAAAATCATGTTCATGAAAAAATATGAAATTTTTGTAAAAAAATGCTTGCAAGATCATAAATTTTTAGTAAAATAGTCGCCGTTGAGTTAATCAACAAAACAAAACGTTCGGTGATTGGGTCGTTAGCTCAGTCGGTAGAGCAGCGGACTTTTAATCCGTTGGTCGAGAGTTCGAATCTCTCACGACCCACCATCCAAACGAATTCTTATGCGCTGGGTTGTTAGCTCAGTTGGTAGAGCAGCGGACTCTTAATCCGTTGGTCGCGGGTTCGACCCCCTCACAACCCACCACTTGGATGCTTAGCTCAGTTTGGTTAGAGCATCTGCCTTACAAGCAGAGGGTCATAGGTTCGAGTCCTATAGCATCCACCATCTCAGAGGCGACTTAGATGTCGCTTTTTTTATGCCTGAAATTCAGGAAAATCTCCAGAAATCAAGCCCTGCCTAGACTTTACAATTTCTTAATGCACTATTTGTGCGCTGTATAATAATTAGATGATCTTGTTCAGCTCATTTATCATTGTTGTGGTAAATTATTTTACAGTATGTAAACAATTTTATATAAGGTGATTCTTGTGAAGCAAAATCAGCCATTGACAATCAAGAGACTCAGCAAGGTCTTATCTCGCGATACTACAGTTGAAGAAAATTCTGAAATTGATCTGATTGCAAATTCTGGAGTTCAGTTCTTAGACTTTGAAATCAATTTTGAATCTGACAAAAATCCTGCTAATGAAATCAACTTTGAGTCAGATGATCTGAATACCTATCCTGCCTATGTAAAATTCGGCAAATTCGTAAAAATCAGTGGCATGGGTGATCATTTTGCAAGATTAAGATTAAATCGTGCTCAGGATAAATATATTGTCGATGAATCACTTGATTATGAACAGTCTAGAGAAGTTGTTGAAGAGTTTGATTCTGAAAATGATGTTAGAGTTTTAGAGTCTTTAAAGCTGTTCAATGGTGTGTGGTTTCCTGTTCCTTACTTTAATAAAGGTAAAATGGAAGGTCCTGCTAACTGGGCTCGAGCAAGAATCATCAATTTAAGTGAAGCTAGACAGGCTGAAGAAAAGGGCGGTCGCTATCACTTAACCTTAGCCTTTGACACTACTGTAGATAACAGTCAGGATAATGAAGCTCTGCACAATGCACCATCTTCTGTTGATATTGATACAAGCTTTACCTTTAGAGATGGTATTGAAGCTACCTCATTATTAAATGGCAGAAATGGTATCAGCTTTGTCTCTGAGTGGATTAAGAGCATCATGAAGGAGATTTATCCTTTATCTACAAACAATCCTGCAGAAAAGGCTAAAGCTACCACCGATGATGATCAATACATTAAGAACAGAGTTTATGAAAAGCACTATCTGAATGTTTTAGCTTTCATTAAGCATTTCTTTATGCCTAATGATATTAAGCTCATTCACTTTGATAAAACTCATACAGAGACTGACAGCTCTTTAGATGTAAGTTTAATCTTAGATATTGGTAATTCACGTACTTGTGGTCTGTTAGTAGAAGAGGGCACTTCAATGTTAAGCAGCTCTGATACTTTCCCTAACAGTACGCCTCTTATCATTCGTGATTTAAACGCTCCAGAGCACGTATATTCTGGTGCCTTTGCAAGCAGAATTCAGTTCCAGAGAGCAAATTTTGATTTTAACTATTGCTCTGATATCTCCTCAAGATTAGATGCCTTTAAGTGGCCTTCATTAGCCCGCGTTGGTACCGAGGCTACCAAACTTGCTGCTATGGCCAAGGGTAATGAGGGCAACACCGGACTTAACTCTCCTAAGCGCTATTTATGGCAGATTAACGACACCCCTAAATCTGAGTGGAAATTTAATACAACCTATTATCAGACACCTGTATACCGTCGTAATGAAAAGAATGAAAAACTGTACTTTGATCTTTTAAAGAACAAAGAAGGAGAGAAGGCTGCTACCTATCTGCCTGTATCAAAGTTCTTAAATTCAATAGGTGATGCCTTATTTGCAAGCACAGGTGACGACAGTCAGTTAAAGGCTAATTACTCAGGAAAGTCAGCTATGACTTTCATGTTAATTGAGATCATCTTGCAGGCAATGATGCAGATGAACAGTTACTATTACCGTTCATCTATGGAAGATCATGCCTTGCCTAGAAAACTAAAATCAATTGTTCTAACTACACCGCCTTCAATGCCAGATGTTGAACGAGAAATTTTCAGATCATGTGCTTATCAGGCAATTGGTGTCATTTGGAAAGCTTACGGTTACGATCCAACTCCAGCTAACGAGTTCCATTATGTAGAAAAGGCTCGCTTAATGTTTCCTGAAGTACCTCAGGTCTTCTTAAAATGGGATGAAACCTTAGCAGGTCAAATGGTATATCTGTATAACGAGACCCAAAGAGTCTTCAACGGTAACTGTAAGTCCTTTATTAAAGAGATCCGACGCCCTGACGCTGATGGCAGATTTAATGAAATCAGCCGTCCAAAGTCAAGCAATCTGATAGCCTCATCCGTATCTGCCAGAATTGCTTCAATTGATATAGGTGGTGGTACTACTGATTTAGTAATTGCTGATTACAGCTTCCCTGACAGAAAGTGTGAAGAGTCAACTGATTATGACAACGGCAATTTTTCTGAAGAAGTAAGCAATCAGAATGCATCAATTCAGATAAGAGAAGTCTTACGTGATGGCTTTAAGATTGCAGGTGATGATTTAGTCTTAGATATCATAAGAAACTACATCATTCCAAAATTAGGCTCTAATGAGGAGTTATCTAAGATTATAGGTAACATGTCTGGACAGGATGTAAAAAATCGTAAGAACCGTGTACAGACAGTAGAGCAGATCTTTTCAAAAGTTGCCTACAGAATTTTATCTAGGATTGAATCTTTAGAAAAAGTACCAGCAGGTCATACCGATATTTCTGTTGAGGGTACAGTTGAAGACTTTATCCTGTGTAAAGACAAGTGTAATCTTGAGATGTTGAATAATCCTAATGATGAGGTGGTTCTAGAAGAGGGTAAAAAGGCTGTAGACGAGAGCGTAATTGAGTACTTAAATAATCAGTTAGGTAAAGACTATGATCTTTTATCTAGAAAATTAGTCTTTGACTTATACCAGATAAATTACGATATCTCTCGAGGTGAGAATTCAGTTATCAGCAAGTGTTTAAATTACCTTAATACCATCGTAAATTCTTACTGCTGTGATGTCCTGCTTTTAACCGGACGTCCTTCAAAGATCCCTGGCTTAAGACGCTTTATTGAGCGTAAGTCATCCTTATCACCATATAGAATCATTTCTATGCACAACTATAAGTGTAATGGCTGGTATCCATCCTTTGGTGTAAAAGAAGGTCGTATCGGTGATCCTAAGTCTACAGTGGTTGTTGGTGCACTTTTAGGCTACACCAAGATTGCTGATGCTAATAAGCTTATTAACTTTAGAATTAACACTAATCCATTACCATCCTCAACTCCTATGCGTTACTTTGGCGCACTAGATAATGAGAGTATGTTACATAAGAACGAGGTTCTGTACCGATTCAGTACCAAGGCTGAACAGCTATTTGAATCTGAGTTATCAGAGCCTGTAGAAAAGCGCTCATCAAAATATGACATGGATACTATCTTTACCAAGGCTGGAGCCGATGTTGTAAAGAACATTCCTGGAATTACCAGACCAGATGATGACGGCAATCTAAAATTCAACACTGAGTTGCCTTTAAAACTAGGTTACAGACAGTTCTATGATCCTCACTTTGATTCAGCAATGCTCTTTAGTGTAGGTCTGTACAATGATGTAAATGATCTGCAAAAAGTAAAAGATACTAAAGAGTGGATCATCCCTGATGATGTAGATTTTACTGATGAGTACTATGCTCGTTTAGATAAAGAGCTTTTCTCTAAATTAAGAGCAGTAGACACTGGTGGTGAAAAAGAATATATCCAGGAGTGCCTGTCTAAGATGAAAGAGGCCTTTGATACTGGCAAGATTGCCCTTGAAAGCATGAATGCACAAGATGCTAAAAATATCGAAGCTCAATTTGAGGCAAGCGCTCAGAAGTATGGCGATGATGAGGCTAACAATGCAAAAATAGGTGGCATGTCAAAACTCTTTGGAGCTGACAAGAAGAGAGCAGAACTAAAAGAGCAGGCTATAGCAAACTACAAATCCTCATATCAGGGTGATTTGGCATCTACCATTGCTCAAAAGAAAGATGCCAATAAAAAAAGACAGCGTATGCTGTTCCTACGTACCTTAAGTTCACTTTTAGAACCATGTATTGTAAGTTACAAAGACGATCAGCTCCGTCGCTTAGAGAATGCAAAGAAAGCTATGACAGGCAATGTAGATGGCAAGATGCGTTATGACTTGAAGATCCAGGGACAGACCTATGAAGGAAAGCAAGCTTGCACCGGCAGTCCTGTATATGGATGTATCAAGTTTATGCGAGATGAAGATCCTGACAATGCTCCATCAATTTTCTTAATGAAGATTGAAGATGCAACTCAAAGTGACTGTAATAAAACTCCTATCAAGGAATTTTTAAACCTGAGATTAAAGACTGTTTCAGGTGATGATGAAGAATACTGGAACAATACTGGTTTACTACTAAAATAAGGTTTCATATGACTTTAAATACATTTACAAATAACCGCCTCAATGAGGTTGCATCAACATGTCAAAAGGTAATTCCTTGGTTTGAAGGTATTGATGATAAGAATGTACAGGAAAAGAGAAATTCTCTTGAAGTCAAACTCTGCTCTTTAATTGAAGAGGCAAAAACAGCTTATGATGTACTGCCTGTAAAGACTACTGTAGGTGTCTTTGGCGCCTCTCAGGCAGGTAAGAGTTACCTTGTTTCAACTTTAGCATCCTTTGGTGGTGATGATTTAACAGCTACTTTTGACGGTAAAAAGGTAAGTTTCTTCAATCACATGAACCCTATAGGCGGTGACTTTGAGGCAACAGGTATTGTCACCCGCTTTACCAAGTTTGATGATAAGGGCGTTTCAGGCTTTCCAATTAAAGTAAAAGTCTTTAATGAGGCTGATTTAGTCAAGGTACTCATTAACTCTTATAACTCAGATTTGAACTTAAAAGCAGTTCCTGCTGGTTCTCAAAGCGACTACTTGTCAGCTCAAAACCAGAAAATTGGCTCTACTGAGTTTTTAAAGAACTTCTTTGAGGACTTAAAGTCTGATAAATATGCTTTAAAAGATGAGAAAAGATACATCCATGACTATGATGTAGTTTCTATTGCCAAATATGCAATTAGAAAGTCTAAAAGTGATTTTGGTGATAATGCTAAATTCCCAATTGACTGTTATTTCTGGTCTGAATGCAGAAAGTTAGTATCTAAACTAAACTTTGCAGGACGAGCAAAGATGTTCTCAATCCTGTGGAATGAGTTAGATGCCTTTACTACTTTGTTTACTGAATTAGGAAAGCAGCTTTTGGAGTTGGAAGGGGCAAGTTCTGTATATGTACCTTTAAACTGCTTTATTGAAGATCCTAATGCCAATGAAAATGATTTCCGTCGCCGTGAGGATGGTACCTTACTTGATATTGGTGTTTTAAAGAATGTCTTTAAAGATAAAGACGATCCAAGTAAGAGTGTAGAGGTGGTGATAGTAAACGATGGCAATGAGATAAAAAAGACCATCTCCTTTGCTTCATTGACCTTTGCTGCCCGTGAGTTCTCCTTCCCATTACCAAAAGAGAGTAATGCCGACGGTTTTGATGTTTTGGATTTCCCAGGCTGTCGCTCAAGAAAAACTGATGAAATTGAAAAATTTAAAGATCCAAATACAGACACAACTGAGTACTTGCGTCGTGGTAAGGTAGGTTACTTATTTGAACTCTACTGTGACCGTCATGAAATTGATGTGCTCTTATGGTGTGTAGCTGTATCTAAACAGCAGGAAGTTTTAGAAGAACAGATTAACAGCATTGAGCACTGGGTATACGAGAATGTAGGCAGAACTGCTGATGAAAGAGCTAAATTTGGCAAAATTCCTTTAATTGGAGCTTTTACCCGTTTTGACAGTTGCTCATGCTTAGGCCTTGATAAAGCAAAATCTAATGAAAGAGCTAAAGAAAATGGGGATCCTACTGTAGTAGTGGATTACTCAGGTATCAGCTCAAAGATTAACAAAGCTTTAGAGTCATTCCATCATACCTGGGTTGATGAGTGGGTAAAAGGTGTTCCATTTAATCAGTTCTTCTTTGTAAGAAAGCCAAATATTCCTGAAACTGATGATATGTATGTAAAAGAAAAAGGTAAAGAAGTTGATTTCTTACCTAATGAATACGTAAAAACTCAGATAGAAGAGTACAAGACTAGGATCTCCTCATGCCCAGAATTAAAGTACGTTTACCATGAAAAAGACGGTAGCTGTAAGACTATTAATGAGGTTTTAAAGCCAAGTGATGGTGGTGTTAACTATTTAGCTTCTTTCTTACGAGAGAACTTTGCTGACTACAAAGTTAACAAAGACAGAACCTGTGATTTGGTTCTAAAAGATGTAAAAGAAATTGTTGATGCTCTATCCTTGTATGCTAAGCGCGAAGGCGCTAAGGCACAAAAAGAAGCTTATGCTAAGGGGCTTAAACTTATGCAGGAGCTGTTACAGTGTGACAGAGTAGCAGGTACTTTAAGTTACATACGCGACTTTATTGAAATTGATAAAGATAAAGCCTTTAAAGATTACACTGACAATCAGTCAGATGGTAACAGCAACAACTCCTACAGATTTGCCAGAGCCCTGACTAAGATGAGAGAGGATAATCTTGTATCAATCTGTAATGGTGATTTCTTTAATGAGATTTATGCAAACTTGTTAAGAAACTTATCAGAGCAAAAGAGAAAGGCTATCTTAAGTGAAGTTCAAAAAGATCCTGAGGCTGTAGCTTGTTATTCAATCTTTTTAGATAACGATAATCAGTTTGTCTCAGATAAAGACTTAAAAGAGAGATTGAAGTCATTACTTACAAACTACACCAATGAGTTATCAAAAGCCTATACAGCGCTTAAAGTCGAAGATGAGGTCGTTGCAAAACTAGAGCCATATGAAGGCAATATGTCAAGCCGTGATGCACTAGCTTTAGGACAGTGTATGCGTGCTTTAAAGTTAATCTCTGATTTTAATACTTATCTTTATGTAGGTACTTTAAATAGAGAATCAATTACTCATGTCGATAAAGATGATTCTGACAGAGATTTCTTTAAAGAGAACATTAAGTACTCAGATCCTGATATGTGTATGGTTCCAAATATCGACAAGTCACTAGTTGATAATATTGAGGATCACTATTACCACGATTACTTTAGTGTCTTTATTGATTTGATGAGTGTAAGAAATCTCAATGCAGAGAGTAAGTACAACCTAAGTGCTGCTCAAAACAATGAGTTGTGCTCTTACTTAGATACTATGGAACAGGCTGCAGGTTTAGCATAAGACACTGATAAAACTGTGAACAGAATTTTAAGAAGGATAATATGGCAGAGAAAATTGCAGAGTTAGTACCAACAAGTAATGGTTGCTCTATCGTTTTAAAGTCAAATTCATTTTCAAACGACTTGATGGTAAGTACAGGTCTAGATCTAACCTTCTTCGACCCAAACGGCAGTACAGAGTTAAAAAGAGTTACCTTAAAACCTGAGGAAATAGGATTTGATAATAATGGCTTTAGTGCTCCTTTGCCCCCTGAAATTAACAATGAACTAGCTCAAAAGGTAAATTCATTTGGTGGCAAGTTTAAAGTAAAAGCTCTTGAATATGATCCTGTAAGTTCAAAAACTGTAGGTGATCCTGCTTATTTTGATGCAAGCGTAACAGGAACACTAAAAGTAATTCAGGATTACGTTAAAAAAGAAGGTGAGAGCATTAACGTTGCTACCTTTAATGAGAAAAAAGAACCTACTTTTACTGAAGATAAAGCTACAGTTGATGAGATTAAATCATCAGATGCGGTTTTAAATGAAGCTGCAACTGCTGCTACAACCACTGTAGCTACAAAGAGTTCTGGTAAGGGAAAAATTCTTGCCATTATTGGTGCAATCATTCTGTTACTCTTTATCTTAGGTCTGTTAGCTCTGTTCTTAGCAGGCTTCTTTGGTGGTTCAAAAGATAACTCATCAAGTGCTAATGAGCCTACACCTAAAGAGCAGGCAGAAGAGGCAAATGATAATTCAGCAAAAGATGACAATGCTGCAACTGAGGATAACTCTCAATCAGATAACACAGCCTCAGATAACAGCTCATCTGATAATACTACTGAGCCTCAAGACAATGAACCGGCTCAAACAGAACCTAATGTAGCTGACAACTCAGCTGCAACAGCTTCTTCAAGCGCAGGTTCTTCAGTTTGTGTCATCACTTCAGATCCTGACAACGTTATGATTAAAAACTGTATTGCTTCAAAGCCTGATAGTGCTACAGTATCTGCCTTTGCAAAAGATGCTTTTTCTAAAGATAAGTGCGATTTAGGCAAGAGACTGTTCTCAAGCTATGGCAGAAAAGATGGAACTGTAGCTTATACCTATGGACAATACTTTGATCCTAATTCTCAAGAGACTACCTCTTGTGCATCTAAAGACAAGAACCAGGCTGTTTACTGGTATGAAAAGGCAGCCCAATTAGGTAATGACAATGCTAAGAACGCCTTGTCAGCATTAAAGAATTAGCTTTTAAAGGACAGATAACATGAAATTAAAAGTTTTAACTGGTGCAGTTCTTTTAACCTTTGCAATAAATTCAGCCTATGCTGATACTCCTTTGTTAATGGAAGGCAAAAGCTCTATTTATCAGCGTGTTTTAACTACTCCATCATGCAGATTAAAAGCTAAAAGTGGTGATAAGGATGGCAAAGTTGTAGATGCCTTTTCACGCTTTTATGTCTATGCTGATGATGGTAAGACTTTAAAAGTAGGTCCTGATGATACCGGTAAGCTCTCAGGCTACTTAAACAAGGATTGCACCATTGACTGGAAAATGCAGACAGCTTTAATGTTTACAAATCCTGCTAACAGAAACCGTGCTTTAATCTTTAAGAATAAAGAGAATTTGCAGAACATAGTTGAAGCAAAAGATCCTAAAGCTTTAGTTGAGCCAATGATGAAAAAGGTTGCAGCAAAAGAGAATGTAGACGGAGTAGTTTCAGTTGAGCCTGAGCACTTTGTAGATTATCAAAAGCAGTTCTATCTGTTACCTATCTTAGATTTTGAAGAGACTATGTTCGATGATGGTAACTATGTGCGTGAGCTTAAGATTGCCTCTGTTACCAAACAGGAAGGAAAAAAGGTTAATGTTTCAAATGAGCAGAATGAATTAAAGACCTTTAAAGCAGCGGTAGTATTTGTTATTGACTCAAGTATTTCAATGCAGCCTTATATTGATAGAACTAAAGAGACCATTAGTGCCATTACTAAGACTATTAAAGAGCAAAAGTTATCAGACAGTGTGCACTTTGGTTTAGTGTCTTTCAGATCAAACATTAAGGCAACACCTGGTCTTGAGTACACCTCAAAGATTTATGTAAAACCTGGTGAAGCTACAGATGAAAAGCAGTTTAAAGAGAAGTTAAACACTTTAAATCAGGCAAAAGTTTCAAGTAAGTATTTTGATGAGGACTCTTTTGCAGGTATTAACACTGCTCTGGAGCAGGTTGACTGGTCTAATTATGGCGGTCGTTATATCGTGCTTATTACCGATGCTGGCGGTATTAAAGGCTCTGATAAACTCTCATCTACAGGTTTTGATGCACGTGAACTTAAAGTAGAAGCAGCCCACAAAGGTGTAGCAGTGTATGCAATGCATCTTTTAACAGATTCTGGCAAGCGTAACGGCGATCATGAGAAAGCAAAAAGTCAGTATAAAGAACTTACCTACAACGACACCATCAATAAGTCCCTTTACTATCCAGTAAATGCCGGTGACGTTAAAAACTTTGGTAAAAAAATTGATGAACTGGCACAGAATATTACCAATCAGGTAAAACTCTTAGCCTTTGGTAAAGATGCTGTAGGAGCTGCCCCTGAGGTACCTGCTGATAATGAGAATACACAGATGCAGCAGGATACTGTAGCTTTAGGTCATGCTATGCAACTAGCTTATCTAGGTTCAAAGCTTGGTACTAAGACACCTGATTTCTTATCAGGCTGGATTGCTGACAGAGATTTAATCTCTCACGGTCAGGCAACAAGTACACCTGTTGTCTTACTGACTAAAGGTGAGTTGTCATCACTAAAAGATGTAACCTCAAAAATCTTAGATTCAGCAAATCAGGGTATTTTAGAGCCAGAGGATATGTTCAATCAGTTACGCTCGGTTGCTGTATCCATGGGGCGTGATCCTAACTCAATCAGTAAGGAGAGCACCTTAAAGTTAGGTGAGTTAGGTCTTTTAGGCGAGTATTTAGATGATCTTCCATACAAGAGCAAACTCCAGGAATTAGATGAAGATACTTGGTCAAGCATGGGACCTGATGAACAGAATCAGACCGTTGAAGATCTAGAGAATAAGTTACGCTACTATCAGCAGTGTAATGATGATGCTACCCGCTGGGTAAAGCTTAATAAAGATGAAGACTCATCTGAGGCTGTTTACCCAATTCCTTTAGAGGTATTGCCATAATTTATGGCTGTGTCTTTTAAAGTAAAAGAGCTGTCTTATACCTATAAACAAAAAGACGGCTCCTGTGGCTACAAGATAGAGTTACCAGAGTTAAGTTTAAACTCTGGTGATGTCTATGCTATTACTGGAGTCTCTGGCTGCGGTAAAAGTACGCTTTTAGAGTGCATGGGGCTATTGCGTCAGGACTTTGTTTCAAAGTTTCTTCTTTTAGATAGTTATGAACTGTCAAAACTGTCTGTAAAAGAGCAGTGTATAGTTCGCTCATCTTTAATGGGGTATATGCCACAGACAGGAGGTCTTATCCCATACCTTACAATAAAAGAGAATCTAAAACTGCAAATTGAGGTAAGTGCGGATTCCTTTTATAAATTAGAAGGTAAAAAACTTGATACAAAAGTTCTGTATCAAGAGGTACATGAGAAGATGTCCCAATTCTCAATGGACTCTCTTTTAGATAGATATCCTCATGAATTGTCTATAGGTCAGCGTCAAAGAGCGGTGTTCTTAAAAACTATCAGTCACAAACCTAAGATTGTTTTTATTGATGAACCAACCTCATCACTCGATCCTGAACATGGCAAAATCTTATTTGAAAGTATTGTCTCCTTATCAAGACAGCTTGATATGTGTGCTTTAGTGGTAACACATGATTTACTCTTAGTTAAAGACTTCAATTTAAAGTCGCTGTCATATGCAAAGATTGATGCAAATGAAGGTCAATTTGTAATCTGTGATGATAGCGTATCTAGTGAGGACAATCATGATCTTTAAGTTAGCTGTATCCTCACTGCGTTTTAATCGACTGATCTCTTTAAGTTTAATTGGTGCTTTATGCTCGGTAATTGCACCTCTCTTACTCTTATTCTCTTTGCGTTACGGTATCATTTCCTCACTTGAGAATAACCTAAAGTCATCTCCAGTAAATTTAGAATTAAAGCTAAAGACAGGGTATAAGCTTGATGAGAGCTTTTTTAAGGATTTAGAGAATAATCCTAAAATCGACTTTGTACTTCCGCTTACAAGATCATTGAGTACAACTGTAGATATTGCTTTTAATGGCAAGATAAAAAGAGATCTGTCTGCTATTCCTACTAAAAAAGGAGATCCTCTTTTAAGAGCTTCAAAACTTGATGATACTTTAGATGCAACTGAAGTTTATTTAAGCGAGAATTTAGCTCATGATTTAGGCATTAAATCAGGGGATAGCATTAAATACATCGTCTCAAGGATTACCGATGGCGCAAGACAAAACTCTGTAGTTAACTTTGCTGTAAAAGGTATTGTTAAAAAGGAGTACTTATCTACCAATGCTATTATAGTTAACTTTGATACGCTTATTTATATGGAGGATTTTAAAGATGGCTATGAACCTCCTGTATTCTCAAATGGGTCAAAGTTAAACGAAAACAGAAAGTTTTTTGCTAAAGCCAGAATTTATGTAAAGACACTTGATGATGTAGCTCCAGTGGATACGTATTTGCGCAGTAAGAACTATCAGACTTTTAGTATGCTCTCATCAATAGAGAACTTAAAGGCAATCTCAAGTGTGCTCTCATTTATCTTTTACGCAATAGCCATAACCTCGGTTGTAGGCGGAATCTTTGCAAGTGCAGGTTTAATTTTAACCTCAGTTCTAAGAGCAGAGAAAAGCTATGCTCTCTTATTATTAACAGGCATTAAAAAGACAAAAGTTTTAATGATGGTTTTAATTGAGAACACTATTTTATCATCATTAGCTTATGCCTTATCACTTTTGCTCTTTTACACAGGTATGTGGGTATTTAATCATTACTTTACCTCTTTATTAGGTCAGGGCTCGGTTGTAAGTACCTTAAATATTATGCATGTAGTTGCAGGCTATCTCTCAACAATAGTCGTAACTCTTTTAATTACTTATTTAGTCTGCTTCTTTAAGGTATTTTCATTAAAGATTGCAGATACACTAAGGTTAATTTAGTATGAAAAAATTATGTTTATCTTTAGTGCTGGCAAGTATAGGTTCACTTGCATTGACAAACAGCGCAATAGCAGATGAAGTAAATGAAATTTACAATCCAAATCCTCAAAAAGATGACGTAGTTTTATCTATGCCTTGTGATGGGATCATGGTTTTCAGAAAAGTCTATACCTCAAATGATCCTAAAAAAATCAAAGATAAAAAATATAACGCAGGCACTGCGCAAAACGAGTCTCCTATGGGGCAGAATCCCAATAAGAGATATGTACAAGGCTCTTTTTATGACAAAAATGGCTATTACTTTTTAATGTCTAAGTATGAGCTCATGAAAGGTCAGTACGATGCCTTAACAGATAGTTCTAAATGCAAGGCTCCAAATAAGATGTCGCGTCTGCCTGCTGTAAAAGTATCTTATTTTGATTTTATCAATGCAGCTAATGCTTATTCAATTTATCTGCAAAAAGCTAAAGACGTACCAACTGTAGATGGGCAGAAAGCCTACGTAAGATTACCTTCAGATGAAGAGTGGGAATATGCTGCCCGTGGCGGTACTAAAGTTACTCAAAGTGAATTTGAAGCACTGCGTCCACCTATGGAGAACGATGACATCTCTTTATATGCATGGTATCAGGGGGCTAATAGTGCTAACGGTAAGATCCAGCTTACAGGTTTAAAAAAGCCAAATCCATTAGGCTTATATGATATGTTAGGTAATGCTCAGGAAATGACATTAGAGCCTTTTAAAGCAGTCAGAACTGGAAGATTATTAGGTCTGTCAGGTGGAATTTGTGTAAGAGGAGGCAGTTACCTGTCAAAAGAGAGTGCACTGACAAGTGCTTTAAGAACTGAAAAGCCTTTATATGTTAATGGCAAGCCTCTTTCAGCTCCTGATACAGGCACTCGATTCGTTTTGGGGCTGCCAGTAGCTACCTCCGTAAAAGAAGTTAAGAACTTAAATGAAGAGATCTTATCCTTAGGCGACGATGACAGCGATGATAATGCTCTTTCTGGTGAAGCTGATAAAATTGCCAAATTAGATGCAGAGAATAAAAAGAACAAAGAAGTCTTTAAAAAAGAGCAGGAAAAGTTAAAGAGTGCTAATGACGAATTGTCTGCTCAGAATTCGTCATTAGAGCAAAAGACTGAAAAACTTAAAAATATTAACTCAGATTTGATGGCTTTAAATGACAAACTCGCAAAATCAAATGACGATTTGAACGGTCAATTAGGTTCTTTGAAAGAAAAGATTGTTAAAGCCAACGATGAGCGCGAGAGTATGCGAGATGTTGCCATTACAGCAAACTTAAGACTAGGTGGCTTCTTATGTAAGTCAATTGCAGATGAAACTAGCTCTGTACAGTATTTTGAGAGTATCAGAAAGTTAGCTAAGATGCGCTGTGATGAAAATCAGGAGCGTTGTAAGTTCTATGAAAAAATTAACAACAACTACACTCGTCATAAGCATGCTTTGCACTCCATTATTACCTATTATGGAGACACTATGGCAAATGCCTCAGCTAACTACAATTTAAAAGATTTTAAGTCACAGCTTGCCTCCTCAAAAGAAGCTTTTGGCGCTGAGACAAGCTATGACGAATTTGTTGACAAGTACTATTCTCATTTAATGTCTTATAAGAACTTATCAAAAGACAGAGATAAAAATCAAAAGATGTGGTCAGAGCAGTGCCAATCAATAGGAACTAAGTAAGATGTTAAGAATTCTAAGATGTGAAAAGTCTAAAGTTTCTCCTAAGATCCTGTCATATGCTCTTTATGCTGATGACTTTAAAAAAGAGATTAAAAGTGCTTTAGGCGAAGAGTACTCAGAGATCATATCTAAAGCAGAAATCTCAGGTGACTATGTAAACTTTGTAACTCCACTTTCAGGAGAATTAGATAAAGTAACTGAAGCTAATAAAATAAAGTATCAGGATGCCTTGAATGTATTAGAGCATCGCCGTGATAAGGTAATTGAGTATTTAAAGTCATCAACTCCACTGTCTAATAGAGCTCTTGAAACTCATCGCAAAGAATTCTCCGATATTATAGCAAGCGATAATACAGTCTTTATGGTAAATGGACAGGCTGTAATTGCGCCGGTGTCATTTAATCCTCATTATAAAGATGTAGCTGTGCCTCCAACAGGAGCTACAACAGTGCCTGTAAAGAAAAGAGGGTGCTTACTGCCATTCTTACTTTTACTGCTGCTTTTATTGTTATTACTCTTTTTGCTGTGGTGGTTCTTATTAAGGCCATGGCCATTTGAAGGCAATTTTACAGACAGATTTAATTCCCTGTTTCCTCAAAAGGAAGTTCCAACTCAAGTTGTAGAGCCTAAAAAAGAGGATGAAGCTAAGCTTGCTACTACAGAAGAAAAAACAGAGCCTGTAGAAGAAGAGGCAAAAGATCCTGTTGTAGAAGAAAAAGAAAAAACAGCAGAGCCTGAAGCAGTAGAAGATGAAGAGGTAAAGGCTGCTCAAGAGAAAGCAAAAGCTGATGCACTAAAATCTCAGGAAGAAGCAAAGGCAAAAGCTAAGGCAGAAGCTAAAGCCAAAGCCGAGGCAGAGGCTAAGAGAAAGGCTGAAGAACAAAAACAAAAGGAATTAGCAACTAAAAGAGCTCTTGAGGAGAAAAACAAAGTTCCAAAGTGCAAGACCTTAAAACAAGAAGGCAAGATGCCTGAACTTGCTATAGCCTTTGACGGTTCTCAATCTATGCTCTTAAAGTACGGTTATACCAACAGATTAAAGGCAGCTCAAAAAGCAGCTACTGACTTAATCTCAAATGTTGATAAAAACGTTAAGATTGGCTTTATTGAGATCAATGGCTGTCCTGTAGCTAAAAATAGAGGCTTTTTCGGACCAAACAGCAGAGGCGCTTTAATTAACGCTATCAATAACGTTAATCCTTATTCTTATGATGGTAAAACACCATTAGTAAACGGTTTGAATGAACTGTCAAAGACTTTAGACGGTGTAAATTCTGATGCAGTTGGTATCTTAATTTCAGATGGAGAGGATACCTGTCCATTTACTGAACAGATGGATGTTTGTTATGTAGCTAAAAAGATCCATGAGCGTCAGCCTAAACTTAAGATCCATACCATCTTAATTGGTGATGATATTGACAGCGCTGCCTGTATTGCCAGAAACACTGGTGGTAAGGTCTTTAAGCCTAAAGATGCAGGTCAGATTGAAAAAGTTTTAAAAGAAGCAGGTGCTTCTTTAAAGAAAGTTTGTGAAGAATAAAAGTTTGTGAAGAATAAAATACCCAGTAAGAGCACTGTGTAATACAAAAGGATAAATTTCATGGCAACAAGATTATTAAACAGTGGTGATTTAAGAAATTACCAGGCCATTGGTGAAGACGGTGTTTTAGTATGGCAAAGAGCTGATGCCTTCCGTGCTTCAATTGAGAATTCATCAATTTTAGGTGAACACTATGCCCGTTGTCTTGCAACACCTCGTTTCTCATCTGATGGTACTCATGTAGACTGGTTTGTTCCATTCCAGTCAAATAGAGCTGATGGTGACTATGAGGTAGTGTCATGGAATGCTGCAAGTCCTGATGAAAAAGCTAGAGCTTTAAAGAAATTTGAAGAGTTAGAAGAGAAGTTTTTAAACTTTGGCTATAACTTAGAGGCCCGTTCATTATCCTCAAATGATAAGTTATTTGCTCATTTTTTAACCGGTAATAACAAAGCAAACATTGTGCTCCCTGCAATACATTATCCTGATGAGAGCTGTATCTATATTGTAAACGGTGAGCCTGTAATTACCTTTTGGGGCTTTTTAAATGCTGGGAGCAAACTTACAGGCAGCCCTTTTGACGGTCTAAAACCTGTAGGCAATTTTGCTCCTCATAAAACTGCTTTGGGAGCAACTGCTGCAACAACCAACATCTCAGGAACTGCCACTACAGCTGCTGCAACTGCAGCTACAAGAAGTCACAAGTGGTGCTGGCTGTTAGGTCTTTTATTACTGTTACTTTTATTACCTTTGCTGCTATACCTCTTATGGTGGTTCTTCTTTGCAAGAGGCTTGCCTTTATTTAAGGTGTTCCCAGATTCATCTTTAGATCCTAAATACAATTTGTCATTGCCAATACCAGATATTCGCGGTGATAATTTAGGTCTGTCCACAGATGGCTTTGAGACTAAGTTACCAGATATTACAACAGATGGTGTCGTAAAGAACGGTAGCGTTGATGATGGGGTAGTTCTAGATGGAACGGGAGACAAAACACCTATGGTTCCTGATGAGAATGCAGTGCCACAGGATGAGAGTACAACACCAGAGACTACTGATAACAATACAGCAGATGATAGTCAAAAAGCTCCTGATACAGAAGAGAACACCTCACCTTCTGACAATCAAGATGGTGTAAATCCACCAAAATTGAGTGACAAGGATAATGTAGCGCAGGCAACCGATAACAATCAGACAGTAGTGGCCCCTCAGTTACATGAAGATGGTCCTTCAATTTCTAATAAAGACTTACAAAGTGGAGATATTGGCAACTTTGATGGAACATGGAAAGTAAATTCTCCAATCGTTGACAGAAATACCAATAAGCCTTTACAGCTTCAGTATGATTTTAAAGATGGTAAGGGTACTGCGACCATCACTCAGAAAAACGGCATTAAATGTACCGGTAAAGTAACTGGAGGCTTAAAGTCAGGTTCTTTTAACATCAACAGTCAGTCTGTTGCAAAGTGCACTGATGGCTCAAGCTATGAAATGCCTACAGTAGTATGTAAAGAGGGTAAGAATGGAAACTCTGAGTGTATCTCAACATACTCTGAGAGTAAGTCTAATACAGGTAAGAAATATGAGTTTCCAATGAATATTCACAGATAGCATTCATCAATTAAAATGCACAAAACAAATGGTCAAACAAAGGAAAACAATATGTCATTTAAAAACAAATTTACAGCAGCAGCTGTTGCAATTTCTTTAGCCTTAGCTGGCACTGGCTGTTCAAGCTCAGGTGGGTTTTCATTAGGTGGAAGCGACTCTAATGTAAATCCAGAATTAAAGAAGGATGAGCCTTCATTCTTCTCAAAATCAGGTGCTGTTGCCTGCGCAGGTGGTGCTGCTTTAGCAGGCCTTTCATGCTTACTTTTAAAGAAAGATAAAAAGGCATTATGTCTTGCTGCTGCCGCAGCTGGCTGTGCTGTAGGTATGACTGGTAACTACATGCTCGATAAATTGCGTGCTAATTACTCAAATCTTGAGGATCAGTTAGATGCAACTAAAGCTAAGGTTCAGGACTCTTTAAAGAGTACGCAGAGCTTGCAAGCATCTGTTAATGAAACTTTAGCTTCAGATGAAGCTGAGATTCAACAGATTGAAAATGGCATTAAAGATGGTACTAAGACCAAAGCAGATCTTGAGAAAAAAGCTGATGAAATGTCAAAGAACCTAGCTTATATGCAGGAGCGTTTAAAGGCTGATAAGGAGAACTTACAAGCTCAGACTGATGCCCTGCAAGGTCTAAAAGACGGCAAGGGTGGAGTTGGAGCTATTGATACGGATAATGCTCTTAAAAAGCAAAAGGCTCTTGAAGAGGAAATTGCTAAGACCAATGAGAGTATCAATGCACTTGAAGGTGCTATCGCAGACTACTCAGAGAAGACTTTGGCTGTAAAGAACAAAGTTAACGGAATTACTACAGCTTAATAAAATAGCAAAAATTAAAAGCTTGTAGATAACAGTTTTATACTCATGAACACTAAATTTAGTGCTCATTAACGGAGTTATTATGAAGAAAATAATCTTAATGTGTACTGTGCCATTAATGCTTACTGCCTGCACAATGACACCTGAAGAGTGCGATCCTAAAATTACCGATCCTGGTATGTTAGATAAATTAGGCTGTGTAGTATCAGGTTCATATTCACAGCGCTCTGAACAGAAAAAACAGGAAATTCATGATTTGGCTCAGGAACAGCATGAATTATCAGAAAGCGTCATTGCTTTAGGACAAAAGAGAGCAGAGCTTATTAATAACCGCGAGGCAAAGCTAAAAGAGTTAGATGCTCTTACAAATAAGTTAGATGAAGTTGAAGCTTCCTTAAAGCAAAAACAGGCTTTATCAAAGACATTACAAGAAAAAATTGCTAAAGTACGAGCTTCAAAAGAAAAGGCAGCTTCTACTCCTGATGATGCCAGTGTAATGCAGAAAAAAGCTGAGTTAGTACAGGTTCAAAATGATCTTGATGATCTGATTGAAGCTGCTGCAGGTGAATAATAATCATTTACTTTCAAAGTGGAGGATAGCGCTTGTAACGTTCTCCTTTTGAATTTATAAATAAGCTATAACAAAATCAAAGGAAAAACATGCTTTATACCTTAAAAATATATCCTATGGAATGGCTAGAACTTGTTACAGAACATTACAAGTAGATGGAAGTAGTGAGTTCGATGAGCTAGCTGGCGATATTTTGTATGCATTTGATTTTGACTTTGACCATTTGTATGAATTTAGAACAAAGCTAAGAAATGTAGAAGGAAATATTACCTATAGTTTAGGTGAAGATTACTGTCCCTATGACTTTTGGGAAGACGGTGCTGAAGATTCTGAGGAAAAAAATTCCTCAGATGAGACTGAAAATTGTACCGAAGAAATAGAATATGATGATCCAGATCCTGATTTTGGCGAATATGATATTCACATCCCATTAACTCACCTAAATCCGGAAAAGGGAACAAAGTTTTATTTTCATTATGATTTGGGTGATGACTGGTATTTTGTTATTCATGTTTCAAAAGCAGAAAAAGATAAATCATTATCTAAACGTTCAAAGTGTATCAAAAGTGTTGGTACGGTAAAGCAGTATGGTTATGATGATGAAGACTTCGATGATAGCTTTTATGAAGACGACGAGGAGTAGATTTATACAGTTATCAAGACTTTCTTAAACCTTGTTTATATATAAGTCAGAGACTTACAAGCTGCAAAATTATAGCAATAGTCAACATCTTGTTTTAGGCATTTTTGCAATTCAAGAATAGTATACTTGTTCAGAATTATGAAAAGCCAATCTCTGCTTTAACTCTCTCTTTGTTTACAAGATTTTTGTTCAGAACGTCAAATAATTTGCAAAAAATCTCTCTTCTAATGAAAATCTTGTGATCTATCTTATACTTAATTTCTTTTTCTTATGTTTCAATACGCAAAACGTAAATTTACACGGTTTTAACACAAAATTAAATTGTGAAAAAATCTGTTAAACACGATTTGAAGATACGATATAAACATTTGAAAAGATTATTGCTAAGCAATAAGACAAGCAATTAGATTAAGGAGGATCAAATGGATCGTTCCAATTTTAAAGAGGCATTTTTTAATTTAAGCACCGGAACCCCAACTTATGCCCACATCGTTTCTATTATTGATGGACATTTAGTAAAACTGATTTCTCAGAGAAAAAGACTTCCAAATGCAACTGAAGACGGTCACCACCATGTTCAGCGTATAAAGGTTGATATTGACGGAACAAATGTTTTCAATAAGCAAAAGACTTTAACCCCTGAAGAGGCATTAGAAGCATTAAAGGGAATTATTAAAGCCTTTGATAAAGTAAATGAGGCTCCTAAATCTGAAGAAGGAAAGAGTGCAGATACTCTACAGATAGAAGAACAAAAAGAGGATTTTGGAAAGTCTAAGTACACCTATCCTGAGCTTACTATCGATCAGGTTGTAGATTTAGTTTATGTATCTTTAACAGGTTACAGCGTTTCAAACTTTGAAGGCTTCGTTTCATACCACTACGTAAAGGTACATACTTATACTTATTTACCAAATCCAGTAGAGCGCAATGTAACCGAGCCTGTAGTTGAAGTTAAGGTAGATGGCTATCCATTGTTTACTGTTGTAGGTTATGTACCTGAGAATACAGTAAAGGATTATGCTGATATTCTGCGCAAGAAGTTAAACGAAAAGCAGGAAGACTAGTTTTAGCTTTAACTCAAGATTATAAATTTATTTCAGTCGACACATGAACAGCAACATTTGCGGTAATTACCTAAAGTTGCTGTTCATCATTTCAACTCATCCTAAAGCGCCTTAAAATCGCTTACAGCCTTTAAAAAAATCTTAAATTTGCTACAATAGCTCCAAAATTTTTTAACGTTGAAAAGTAATTATGCAAGAGTCTATTTTACGTAAATTAGAAGCTCTAGTAGAGCGCCATCAGGAAGTTGAGCAGTTATTAAGCCAGCCTGATGTTATTGCCGATCAGGATAAATTCCGCGAATTAAACCGTGAATATTCACAATTACAAGTAACTGTAACCTCATTTAAAGAATACACCACAGCATCAGATGATCTTAAAGAGATGGAAGAGATGTTAAAGGGTGATGATCCTGATATGAAGGCTATGGCTGAAGAAGAAATTGGCCCTACTCAGGAAAAAGTTGCAAAGTTAGAGCATGAATTACAGTTATTGCTGTTACCTCATGACAAGAGAGATGATTGTAACTGCTTCTTAGAAATCCGCGCCGGTACAGGCGGTGACGAAGCTGCTTTATTTGCAGGCGACCTCTTTAAGATGTACTCACACTATGTTGATGCAAAGGGCTGGCAGTTAGAGATTGTTTCAGAGTCTGAAGGTGAAATGGGCGGTTATAAAGAGCTTATCGCCAAACTTTCAGGTGAAGGAGCTTACGGTTATATGAAGTTTGAGTCAGGCGGTCATCGTGTACAGCGTGTCCCTGTAACTGAAACTCAGGGTCGTGTTCATACTTCAGCATGTACAGTGATGGTATTGCCTGAAATTCCACCTGCTGAAGCTCCTGTTATCAATCCAGCTGATTTGAGAATTGATACTTATCGTTCATCAGGTGCCGGTGGTCAGCATATTAACAAGACAGATTCAGCAATCCGTATTACTCACTTACCAACTGGTATTGTAGTTGAGTGTCAGGATGAGCGTTCACAGCATCAGAACAGAGCTCGCGCAATGGAAGTTTTATATTCTCGTTTAGCTCAGTTAGAAGAAGATAAGCGTAATGCTCAGGCAACTGAGATGCGTCACAGCATCTTATCCTCAGGTGACAGATCTGACAGAATCAGAACCTATAACTTCCCACAGAGCCGTATTACAGATCATAGAATCAATCTTACTGTATACAGACTAGATGAGGTTTTATCAGGTAATCTTGATCTTATCTTAAAGCCAGTTATCGAAGAGTTTAAGGCTGAGCAGTTAGCTCAGATGGCATCACAAGGCGCTCTCTAGTGCTAAGTATCGCTATGGCTTTAAAAGGCGCTAGGGCAACTCTTAGCGCCGCTTCCATTGAGAGTTCATCCTTAGATGCCTCTTTAATCCTCTCTTATCTTACCCACTACACCAAAGTTCAGTTAATTACTCATGATGATGAGTTATTAGATGACTCTCTTTTAGTTAAATTCAATGCATTAATTGAAAAAAGGGCTAAAGGTTATCCTGTAGCTTATATCTTAGGTTACAAAGAATTTTGGGGCTTAAAGTTAAAGGTAAATGAGCATACTCTGATCCCGCGACCTGATACCGAAACTTTGGTACAGTCAGCTTTAGAATGCAGACCATCTGGTAATGTTCTTGATATGGGAACAGGAACAGGCGCCATCATCTTAGCTTTAAAGTCTGAGCTTAAAGACAACATCAAAGCTTATGCCTGTGATTTTTCTCATGGGGCTTTAGAGGTTGCTCAGGAGAACGCCAAAAACTTAAATCTTGAGGTTGAATTTATAGAGTCTGACTGGTTTAGTGCTATAGATAAAACTTTAAAGTTCTCAATGATAGTTTCAAATCCTCCTTATATAGAGAACAATGACGCTCATTTAAAAGCATCTTCACTTCCTTTTGAACCTGTTACAGCATTAACTTCTGGACCCGATGGCTTAGATGACATTAGAACTATCGCGTCAAAAGCAAAAGATTACCTTTTAGAAAATGCACCTCTCCTTTTAGAGCATGGTTATTTACAAGGACAAGGTGTTCAAGAGATCTTAAAAAATGAGGGCTATCAAAAGGTAGCTACAATAAAAGATCTTGAAGGGCGCGACAGGGTAACCTTAGGTTTTAGGGCTTAAAAGAAAAACGGTATTAAGATTGCTCTTAATACCGCTATATTCCTTATGTTTGTTTGATCTGTTCAGATTTGAAATCTATGACAAGTATTATAAGTGTTTGAAAATTAAAAAATTTGATGTACATACAAATTTTGAAAGATTTTAGTAAAAACACCTCCTTTTTTGAAGACTTTTCAGTAAGACGTAATTTTCTCTTATCTAATTGAGTGCTTGTCAATCATATTCACTGTTCGAGCCTCTTTTTTTTTGATTATAACCTTATGATCTATCACAGAATAATCATCTCCTCTTTTTAAAGATGCATTATCTTTGTTAAGATTAAGCCTGAACGATTAACTGAGATTATAAAAATGAATATATTTGATCAAAATTACCCTCAATACCGTTATGCCGATGACAAGGCATCAAAGAGTAATGAGACATTATCTCCTGAACTGAAGTATGTATTACATCTTGAAAAGATGTTCTCTGATAATGTGTCTTTTTCCTGTATCTACTGCACCTTACTTGCTAACTTTTTAATCAGTGTAGCTAAAGACTTAATTAAGAAGGACAAACATATAGTAGAAGGTTTAAAAGAGCTTGTAATTAAGTACTTTACACAATTAAAAGCAATTCCTGAATATGCGTCTTTGACAACAGATGTATCAGAGAACTCTGATGTTGTAAGAAGCAGTACTTGCCTTGTACTACAGTTAGCAGAGCAGGGATTAATGTTACAAGGTATAAACATTAAATTTGCTGACGTTTTTGAAGCAACCCCTGGCAATCTGAATATTACAGTTAAGTCATCAAAAATTAGAGTAACTGAGTTTGGAGAGAACTTTATTCAGGATTATGCAAGAATTTTAAGATTAGCTGATGATTCTGTAAAACATGAAAAGATGGCTGCTTTGTTAGGTGATGTTGTGAAGATCCTGATGAGCATCTATGACAATAGAAATTTGAAGGTTAGATAAGCATTTAAAAGCTCAGATTTGACACTAAGATTTGATTGGTAATGATTTCGCAAACTTTGTAGCAATAACTTCAAAATGGTGTTAGGTGTTATATGCAAGATCCTTTTGAACAAATAGATAAGGAATTTTCACAAAAGGTATTATCCAAGTTCCAAAGTGAAGAAAACTACGTTAGAGCTTTAGTGGACACTTTTTCTAAAAATGAAAAATATGCACTTATTTTTGGAGCAAGTTTAAGCACTCTGTTTAAAAACTTGCAAAAAGGCAAGTGGAAAACCAAAGACAGTATCAAGGTAGATTCCTTTAATTGTGTTAAAGCATATACAGAGCCTTTTAACTTTGATCCAATTGCAGAGACAGCAAAAGAGAAAGTTGCTTTTGATCTCTACATCATTGCTTTGCAGATAGTTTCAAGACCTGAACTAGTCGGTGGTATTGGTATTGATTTTAGAAATTTTGATGAAAAAAATGACAACCTTCATCTGGTGATTAAACCTTCACGATTAGGAGTTACTGAAGAAGGTAATGATTTTACGCTTGATGGTATGTTGTTTGACTCTCTGCCAGATAAGCTCAATCCTGAAGATCCTGAATATAAAGATAAGCTCCTAGATGTTTGCGATACTTTTATGGAAGAATTAGAAGAATACTAAAAACGAGTTTAGGCACAATCACATGAAGAAAATTATAAACCCAGAAAATGAAATTGAATCATTAAGAAAGTCTTACGAAAATGACTCATCATATGCTCATGCTTTAAAAGATCTAATTGAGAAAAATGACTCATATGGAAAGATCTTTGCTATGTCTCTTTTATGCCTGATCCTAAATATTGCACATAAAAAATGGACAACTAAAGATGATATTAAGAAAGATTTCAAGATTGCAGTAAATCTCATTATAGGATCTTCTGATTTAGATGAAAAAGAAAAAGCAGGATTTGCAAGACATGTTTATTTTGCAGTTTTGCAAGTGGCTTCACTGTACCCCTTAGTGGATGGGATTTCAGTTGATTTTAAAGATATTGAAGAATCTAATTCTAATATGAATTTGGCCATAAAATCGTCAAAACTTAAAGCATACTATACAGCTCAAGAATATGTAGATCAGTGTTATTTTCAATATGATGAAACCCAAGAAGAAAAGTTCATTGAAAGTGTATATGCAGCAGCTTTAGAGTTGATGAAAAAACTATGTGATAGTATCGATTCACATGGAAACAAAGCACTGTCTCAACTAGAAGAGCTGCACCAAATGTATGAAGAATTAGATTCTTAATAAGAGTTCAAACAGAGAATTAAACAAAATAAGGGAATACTATGTCAAAGAAAAGTGTAGAAAACGAGATTAAATTAAAGAGAGCTAAAAAAGCTGTAGCAGAAGCTACTCCATATGGTTGCGCACAGCAATTGATGGCTGTAATGCAAAACAATATGCCGTTTGCAGCAACTGTAGGTTTATCCTGTGCTGAAATTTTAAAATTCATCGAAGATGGTAAAGCTCCAAAGGATAAGACTTTCTCTCAGTTTGTAGCTGTGCTATGTAACGAAAAACAGCATGCATTGCATAAGCTTTATCCAAGTGAGATGCCTCCAAAGCCATTCCCTGTAACCAGTCTTGTAATTGCTGCTTTTCAGGTCTTAGATAATGCAAAATTAGTTGAAGGAATTAAAGCTGATTTAGTACCTACCTTAGTCAAGGACAAGCTTACAATTGATATTCATACTGATCCTGCTAACATCAAGATAACAGAGCGCGGTAAAGACTACATTAATAACGCAAGTTCAGCTTGCAACATGTTTTCAAGTGCTGCAACTTATGGTCCTGGCTTTGCAAAGATCTTAGTAGATGAGGTCGCTTACATTATCTCTTTACATAAAGATAATTAAAGATAATTAGTTCTCTTAACTAAAAGAGTTTCTCTTTTAGAGCTTTTCTAGATCCTAGCTTATAAAAACAGAGTTCATACTATCAATAAGGGCTCTGTTTTTTTTATCTTTGTTTACCTATAATATTTCATAAAGATTCACCATGATTACGGATTAAAAAATGCTCAAAGCTCCAAAGAAAAATCCAAATGATAAGCATGATCCATATTACTGTGCCTTGCAGTTGCAAGAGATCTTAGAGAAGACTAATCTTTCTCCTATCTTAACCATGGTAATGTATGAGTTTTTAAGAGATGTGGCTGAAGATAAGATTGCAAAAGATTCAACCATCTATGAGCACATTGAGGGGTTGTTTGCCGACAAAATAAGATACTCTATCATGGGAAACAACGCGGAGGTTGCAATCCATTCAAAAGCTAAAGCTTATCTTGTGATCTTGCTCGAAATCGCATGTCATGCAAAGCTTGTAAAGGGCATGGATATGGAGTTACAAGCATTAAAAGATCTTGGTGAGTGTAGAGTTAATGTAAGAATGGTAGGCAAGCAATTTGGTGTTGCCAAAAGGGGATTTGATTTTATCAAGAGATTAGATAACTTAAGAGAAGAACATTTAGTAGGCTCTGATCTTATAAAATCTCTTACAGCGTGCACAACTGATGAAGTTGAGTACATCATAAGTCGCTACAAAAAAGAAGATCCTTTTGAATCAAGCGATGTGATTGTTGTTGACAAGGTGCAAGCTTAAGGCTTTACTAAGTCCGTTTTTTCTTTTTGAGATATAAGAAAGCCTGCAAGATCATGCACACAATTATGACTAAGCATCTCAATCTACACTTGTAGCATGGAGATGATCCTTATAGGAACAATTACTTTATCTTTTTTACTGAGATAAAGCAACTCTTTCCTGCAAAAGCAATACCATAGCCATGGATGTGTTTAACAGTCTTATTAGACATCAAAGGCTCAGCGTAGTTCTTATCTATAATCTGTGATATAGCTTTTTCACTTAAAGTTTCAATATCAGAACCTATAGATGCTGATTTAATCTCAATGATTGCTGCCTTTCTACAGTCAATATCTTTAAAGAGAATATCAGCATAGCCATCACCAGATTCAAAGTTAGAATGATATTCTCCTAGATTATCTTTACAGTTAGTAAAGATACCGTTTAAGAATCCATGGTAGTAGTTCTCGTGAGGTGCTCTAGTTGCTGTATCTCTGATTGAGACGAAAGAACGTAATAATGGTCCTAACTTACCTTGTACAAAATCAACATTACCTTCTAATAAAGCATTGGCAATGTTTAAAGCTAGGTTGTCTTTTTTTATAACATCATCAAATCTCTTTTGAATATCATTTTTAAAGCATTTTCTGATTTCTAAATTAGGTATTCTTACATAGACTTCTTTGTTAGAGGAATTATCTTTAGATAGTTCGTCTTTCTTAGTCTTTTCCCAATCTAAAGTTAAATATCCTGTATGCAGTAGTAATGACCAGAAATCATTAGGATCATGCTCTGATAAACAGTCATAGTTCATAGATTCATTTAGGACAAAACTAATTGAATTACCATCAACTAAGTCCTGCATCTTTTGGTTGTCACTGTCTGTTAGGAATCCTAGATATTCATATACAGCAGGACTTGAGGTTGAATTTGCCCAGTAGTTTTCTGCTTCTATTTCTGATAAAAGTCCTTGCTGTTTAAAATTAAAGTTGTCTTCTACGAAATTTAAAACATCCCATGGACAGAACATCTCTTTGTCATAGAACTTATATCCGTCATAGTTGTTACTAACAACCTCTGAGAAATCTTCCATCTCATAATCTTTTAAAAGTTTTAGAGTTTCTTCTTTGGTAAAACCAATCATTCCTGTGTAATTATCTATTTTATTGGTGACTGTATTTACCTTTAGGTTATTAACACCTGTAAAGATACTGTTCTTAGCTACCTTTAAACATCCTGTTAAGATGACTTTTTTTACAACTGGTTTGTTCGTTTCAGGATCTTTTTGGGAGTCTTTTAAGAAACCTAGAAAAGATGACATTAAAGTTACCATATCTTTATGGTAGCCATAAGACTGCGCTTTTGCTAAAGGCACATCATACTCATCAATTAAAACATAAACCTGTTTGTTAAAGTGCTTGTAGAGCATTAAACTTAGGGAGCTAATTGCTGATGTTACATAGGATATAGCTTGTTTATCTGCCTTTTTTAGGTATATCTCATCTATTAGTAAATTAAACTTAGCTTTATCACTTTCATCTAAATAAGAGCTGTCTTTTAAGAAACTAAATTCCTTTGCCTTATTAGAAACAACTTCAGCTAATTTTAAATAGGCACTTTCAAAGTCATCTCCACAAACATCCTTTAAGGTAATTGAGATAACGGGACACTGCCCCATGTACTTGTCACAGAAATCTTGATCCTCTAAGATTTTTGTTCCTTTAAAGTAGTTTAGGTGCTTAGTAATATTTCCTGGCTCTTTACCACTAATC
>OKRS01000100.1_pt1 | contig 62361 bp, 38 predicted proteins | sample 1601191 | NCBI WGS metagenome assembly OKRS01 (sample SAMEA3541509, study PRJEB24748) | human gut metagenome | biome: human gut; feature: human-associated habitat; material: faeces | place: China | collected 2012
GTTTCATTGTCACTTCTGTTTGTTCCTAAGTGACAACCTTTTTCAGGGAAGTACAATGTCTCAAAGTGCTCGCCACCTTCCAACTTGTCAATCTTGTTCTTGTTGTAAGAGATGTTGAAGTTGAAGTTGAGGTTAAACTTCTTGCTGTCTACGATAGCAGCATTCAGTGCCCACTCAATACCCTTGTTAGAGGTAGTACCTACGTTCTGGTACTGACGCTCATAACCTGTTGCTGAAGGCAAAGTCTGAAGCATCAGCAAGTTCTTGGTTGTATTCCAATAGAAGTCCAAAGTACCGTAGATGCGGCCACGGAGGAAACCGTAGTCGATACCGAAGTTACGGGTTGTAGTGGTTTCCCACTTCAAGTTAGGATTGTAGAGAACGGTCTTGCCGTTAGCCTTATAAGACTCGAGCATACCAGTGTTCACCTCATTGAAGCCTGGGTGCTTGCCAGCAGCATCAGCCACGCCATAAGTAGGAGAAAGCATACCAGAAGGGATGCGGTTGTTACCTGCTGTACCCAAAGAGAGACGAAGCTTCAAGTTAGAGAGCCACTTGTCGGCACCCTTCATAAACTTCTCGTCAGACATACGCCATGCCAAAGCCAATGATGGGAACAAGCCCCAACGATTGCCCTTACCAAACTTAGAAGAACCATCCTCACGCAGAGTGAAGGTCATCAAGTACTTGTCTGCCAAGGTGTAGTTGATACGACCGAAGAAAGAAAGCATATTGTCCTTAGCCTTGATGTCAACCTCGTTGCCCAGAGTGCTTTCTGCTGTATTGGTGAAAGAAAGAATCTGATCGATAGTGAAATCAACAGGGAAGTCTACTGATGTGCTGGTACGTGTAGTCTGCATATCAGAGCTCCACTCATGACCAATCAATACGTTCAGGTGATCACGGCCACCGAAGAGCTTATTGTTGTCATAAGTCAAAGTATTGGCGTTGCGCCATGACTTGTATGTGTCGCGTACGAACTGAGCTTGAGGACGACCATTGTGACCAAACTTAGAGTTGTTAACAGCCAAAGCAGTCCATGCCTGGTCTGTGTCATAGTATTTCCAGCCATAGCCAAACTCGGTCTTGGCTGTCCAGTGCTTGAATGGTTTCCATGTCAGAGCAGCATTGTAGTTCTGCTGGAAACGTGTCTGCAATTTGTAAGTACCATCCAGACGTTCCATTGGTGAGCGGCGTGAAGAAGATGAGTTTTCCTCGTCTTCATCAGCAGATACCAACTCCTGGATAGGAGCGAAGGTGATGGTCTGTGCTACGGTTGAGTTGGCTGCATTGCTATCATTGGTGTCAGCACCACCGCTAAGGCCCTTGATCTTCTGGTATGCCATACGAGCATTAAAGTCGAATGTAAGCCACTTGTTGAGCTTGGCCTGCAACTTAGCACCGATGTTGTCCTTGTTGTAGCCAGATTTCTCCATGATGCTGTTCTCCTGATTGTGAGCATAGCTTACATTGTACTTGAAGTCCTTGCTACCACCACTTACGTTGGCATTGTAGATAGCCTGTGTACCTGTACGACCGAATACCTCATCCTGGAAGTTGTGACCTGCTCTTGATTTCCAGATGTCATAGTCTGCATAGTTACCATAGTTGCTACCACCCAGGTTTGATGGGTTGTTGCTGGCGCTTGCAGTTTCGTACTGGTAGAGTACGAATTCATAAGGATTGAGAACTTCGATTTCCTTTGCGTTCTTCTTCCAGCCGTAAGATGCGTTGAAGTTTACCTGAGTCTTACCTTCAGAACCACTCTTGGTAGTAATGATGATAACACCATTAGCACCACGGGCACCATAAATAGCTGTAGAAGAGGCATCCTTCAAAACGTCGATGGTTGCAATTTCGCTGGGAGCGATATCGCTGATAGAGCTTACAGGGAAGCCATCGACAATGTAAAGAGGAGAGTTGTCCTGTGACAGAGAACCACCACCACGTACACGAATCTTCACATCAGCATCAGGTGAACCTTCAGTTGTGGTGATGTTCACACCAGCCAACTTACCTGTCATGGCCTCGCTGACGTTAGAAACTGGAACGTTGGCGATTTCCTTAGAAGAAATGGAAGACACAGAACCTGTCAAGTCCTTCTTCTTTACAGTACCGTAACCGATAACGACAACATCGTTAAGGCTGTTGGACTCGTCCTCGAGCTTAACGGAAACGGTTGATTTACCTGCAACATTCACGATCTGAGTCTTCATACCGATGTATGAAATCTTCAGTTTCTTACTGTTGCCTTTCAATGTTAAGGTGAAATTACCATCAATATCGGTAGCAACGCCATTGCTCTGCACACCCTGCTCGAAGACAGAGGCGCCGATAACTGGCTCGCCCGTATTGTCGATAACTGTACCCTTTACGGTTTGCGCAGATAGGCTTGCTGCAAAAAACAGCATGATGCTAACCAACGCAATTCTAATTTGTTTTAAATTACCAGACATACATTTATTTGGTTAGATTAGTAAAAAAATATATTTCTTCGCTGCAAAGATACTATCTTTTTTGGTTTTTTAATAAATATGGTGTGTTAAAATCTACGTAAACGTTTTCAATATTTGCGTAAAAAAAATTTTTACGTATAAAAAACAAAAGGTGCAACACCCACGAACGGGCATTGCACCTTTTTTATTTATTCAGAAGTTTCTTTTACTTCAGTACCACTTTGCTGGTCTTCTTGCTACCGTCAGTCATGGTCTTTACGACGATGTTGATGCCACGCTGCAACTTGCTTACCTGAACACCATCGGCAGAGTAGATCTTGGTGCTCAAAACATCGGAAGAAGTTGCGATGTTCTCAATGCCGGTGCTGGTGCTTGCTACGGTAGCCTCGCCAAGACCACCCATCTCGTTGGCTGCACGGACACTCCATGTAGCAGAAGCATCGTCAACGTTGTAGGTAGGCTCAACGGTGAAGTCAACCACCTTGCCGTCCTTGCATACTGCCCAGAGCAGAGCATAGTTGCTGTTGTCCCATGTCAGGTTGTTACCAGCAATCTTCACATTAGTTGGAGCTGAAGCCTGTTCGGTGGCAGCAGTTGGATCCCAGTCATCATCACCGCCCATAACGGTTTCGATAGTGTAGAATGCAGCTTCTTCTGCTGTGAGGACAGGACTTTCTGCTGTCTCGTTGCGACGGTTGGTATAGTTATTTCCATCCTTTGCATCGTAGGCATCATAAACCTGTTTTCTTCCACTCAGGTCTACTGCAGTGCCTGTAGCTGTGGTAGAGTTGTATTCAGCAAATCGCTTAGGATAGCCACCGCTCATCTCGTCCCAACCTGCTGCTGTAGGAATCACTTCCATCTTGGTGTCGATGAAGAGAGCGATAGGAGTGCCCTTGCCCCAAGGACGACCGAGCTTGTACTTGCCGTTGATACCTGTGCTTGATCCGTCCTTGATGGTACAATCCTTGAAGATGTAACCATACTTGGTAGGCTGTGAAGGAACGGCGAGATAGCCTGTGCCACACATCAGGAGATCTACATTATTATAATATACGTCACCCTTACCGCAGAGGTAGTCGGTGTTGCCACGCAGGATACCACCCTCGAAGTAGAAGCGGCCCTTCTGGTTGTTGGATACGTAGGTGTCCTGATAAGCCCAGAGGTTGACGTTCTTACAGATAGTCTTGTTACTCTTATCGTTGAGTACAATGTCACGACCCTTGCCGTCGCCCATGCTGCTGTACATCTTGATGTCCTGGAAGTAGGTGTTTGTAGCACCGCTTTCCAAGCTCAATACATCACCACGTCCAATTCCTTCCAATACGTTGGCGATATTGTAGCCATTGCTGCTTTCTACTGCTGGTACGGTATTGGTAATTGAAGTATTCTCATTGCTTTCACCGATGATAGATACATTAGGTGTATTCATATAGGTGGTAGCACTTGGATACTGCTTGCCATCAATACCAGTCACCATGCTGTTCGGGTTGGCAGGAATCTTATAGTCGCCCTGCTTGATGAAGATGCGGAAACGCTTGCTGGTATCAGCACGCTTGGCTGCTGCTGCGAGAGCTTCAGTGAATGTTCCGTTTGTTGGTACGATGAAATCATACAGAGCTTTTGCTACTGCAGGCTTCTCCTTGGTGGTGAAGCTGAAGGTAATGTCGCTCTTGATGGCATTGTCGGTCAAGTCGGCTACTGAACCTGCTGCGAGAGCGAAGGTATATTCTGTGGCATAGCTCAAGCCCTTGTAGGCAAAGGTGATGGTCTTGCCAGATACGGTACCTGTCAACTCCTGACCATTGAGGGTTGCCTTGGCACTTTCAGTCAGTTTTACCTTCTCATCGAAGGTCAATACAATCTTACCATTAGCTGATGCGTTAGTAGCACCTATTGCAGGTACCTGGCTCTGGAGTACAGGAGCTGTGCCGTCATCGAAGAGCTTGGCTGTACCTGTGATATAGATCTGAGCGAGAGCGATACCGTCGTTGGTACCTGTTGTTCCCTTGACAGATGAAGTCTTGTCGGCAATCCAGCGAACAAATACTGCTGCCTGGTTGTTGGCTTCGGATGGGAGAGTGAACTCGCCTGCAGTCCAAGCCTTGGCTCCTGGCATCGTGATGGCGCCAACCTTGGTCCATTTCTCGCCATCAAGAGAGTACTCTACATTGTAGGTCTCGTAAGCATTATAGTTGTAGAGCATGCTGCTCTTTACCTTGATGTCGGTGAATGCTGTGGCGTTAAACTTGGTCTGCCAGTAGGTTTCACCCAGAGCCTTTGTTGTAGTCTTGGTCCAGTTGACAGCTGCATTCTTGCCTTCGTAACCACCAGCCGTGTTGCTCTTGTCGAGCCAGCCGTATGAGTTGCCTTCTGCATCACGGAGTACGAGTTGTACTGCGTCATTGTCGGCTGCTGCAAAGTCGGCAGTGCGACCTTCCTTGCCTTCCTGATAGAAGTCCCATGCCACGATGTAGTCCTTGGCTGAGAATGTGGCAGTGAAAGCCTGGTCTGCATTCATCATCGTCTTGATTTCTGCTGTTGTCTCACCATTGCTCCAGTTGTTGAAGTCGATGATGTCGTTTCCTGTTGCGGTAAGCGTTACCTCTGTACCTTCTTCATACATCTTCTTGCCATCTACCATCTCTGGGGCAGGAGAGAGAGTCACCATATAGTCCTTGGCGCCACCTTCTACGTTTATGTCGAGCGCATAGGTCTTTACCTTCTTATAGTTGGCTGTAAGAGTCTGGTCTTCTGTCACGGTGTATTTGAATTTGCTCTCAGTAGAAAGCACTGTGCCATTCTTGTCTGTCCAGTTGACAAAATTATAACCGAATTTATCGGCTGCAGTCAGTGTTACCTCGTCGTTCTCCTGATATTCGTCAGACTTAGGATAGACGGTAACGTCTGCGATACCTTCAGGGTTGGCAACGGCAGAGAGTTTGTATTTGTTTACTGCAACGAGTGTTCCGTTGACGGTGCCTTCGATAGTAACAGGACCGAAAACAGCCTGCTTGTTAGAAGCTACACCGATAGTAGATGTCAGATAGAAGCCATCGGTACCAGCCAAGGCTGCCTGCTGCTCTGCTGTCAGTGTGATTTCAAACTGATGGATAGCGGTGTCATCGTAAGTTTGATCTGATGTAGCCTTGCCTTGACGCCAAGCGGTATAGGTGCCCAGTGCTACTACTTCTCCGTTTGCCTTATGGGCGCTGATAACGATTCCGTTTTCTACATTCGTACCACAGCGATTTACATAACCGCTCACCTTGGTTGGGGTGAAAGTAAGTCCTGCAGCAGGACGAACAAACCAGTTGATTTCTGTTTCCTTCTTTCCTGAGTCATTACCAATTTTGAGACCTTTGATACCTGATGCGGTACCATCCGCCTTGGTAATTTCGAGAAGTCCTTTCAAAGATAAGTTTGCTCCGTAATCAAATGCAATGGTGCTGAAAGCATCAGTTGGAGAGGTTGTGTTGGCACTTGCATTACTGAGGTCGTTCATCGTAAATACGACGCTGGCAGCCTCATTGTTGAAAGTCTTGCCAGCAGGTTCGCTTGCAATGACAGGAAGGGTAATCTTCAAATAGCTATAGTATGAACCATCGCCAATGACGATGTCCACAGTTTCAGCACTTGATGCAATGGTCTGGCTGATGACTTTACCTGAAGTATATTCTGCCTGACCATCAATAGTTGTTGTTGTGATATTGCCGTATGCAGCCATTTCAATGGTTGCACCCTTGCAAGAAGGAACGGTGATGATGCCGTTTGCATTCATCTGTGCCCATTCGTCTGCACGACCTGCATTGTTGAACTTAGCTCCGCTTGGTGTTCCGTCGAGGTCAATCTTTACATCAATGGTTTCACCATCGACAGTCGCCTGGGTTACCAAAATTCCTTTCTTTCCTTGATAGTTGATATCCTGGGCACCATTCTTGTGTCCAAAATAGTAGGTGAGGGATGTTGCCTCTGTGCGGTCGGCAAGCGACTTGGTGTTGGCAGTGAACACTGGGGTCAGTGTAGCACTTGCGCTTGGAGCAGTGATGGTTTCACCAGGCTTGTAGGTGTTGGTGCCATCTGTCCAGCCTGTCAAAGTGCTGCCAGCAACGTAAAGAGTGGTATTGACAGGAAGAGTATAACTGCTTCCCACTTCTACCGTCGCGTTTGCAGGGAGTGTTCCTTCTGCTGTTGTCGTTCCTAAAGAGTAAGTGAGGGTAATGTCACTTGCCTTTGTAACGACTGAAACGAGTAGGACTAAGCATAGTAGTCCGAATCTTAGTAGATTTCTGTTCATTTGTTTGTTACTTTTTTAGGTTATATATACATATTTATATTGTTTCCAGTAAATAAGATTAGGAGTTAAGGGTACTGCTTTTGACTTGGGTACAAAGTCTGTGCAAACGAGCGCAATGAAAGTTTGCTTTCAAAATTGCCGAGTGCAGCTTTGACTTGGGTACAAAGGTAATGCAAAATCTTGATAGTTGTTCCTCCTTAATCTAATTAAACTCACGTAAACGTTTACGATGAATTCTTGCATTTTTGTCTTGCATTTTTTACGATTAAGTTGTACTTTTGCATCGTAGTCATATCAAAGACTAATTTCTAAAACATAAAACAAACAAAAAAATAAACTAAAAACAAACGATTATGAAGAAATTCTTTACTCTTATTGCAGCTGTCGCTATGGCAGCAAGTGTGAACGCACAAGGTACTTACGCTGTAGCGGAAGGTGACGCAGTGACAGCTGGTGATCAAATTTCATCTGTAAACAATGTAACTTTGACTTATTGCGAGAATGCTGGTACAGCTTTTGCGGGAGGTAAGGCTATGGGTAATTGGGCTGATGCAGACTTTACAGCTTATGTTTGTGGAAAGAATAATGGTAAGTTGGTTACTGGAGCTGCTCCAACAGGTTGTGTCTATAAGTTTGATACTAAAGTAGCGGGTACTCTTACTGTTGCTGTTCAGTTGGGTGGTAACAAGGGTTTCCATATCCTTGATGCTGACTTTGCTGAGGTAGCTCCTGCTTCTTATAATTTGCCTGCTGCCAAGGATGGTGCTTCTCAGGAGTTCACACAGAACGCGAAGGGCGAGAACATCATTGCAGAGAAGTCTAATGGTACTGTAACATTCAACGTTGCTAAGGGTGGTACATACTATGTACTCGCTGCTGGTACTAGGATGGGCTTCTACGGCTTTAAGTTTACTTCTGGAACTTCCGGTATTTCAAATATCAATGCTTCTGAGGCTGCTAACGAGGGTGCTACATTCAACCTTCTCGGTCAGAAAGTGGCAAGCAATGCTAAGGGCCTCGTTATCAAGAACGGCAAAAAGTTCATCAACAAGTAATTTCGTTTTCCCTTGCAGGACTTCGTTCCTGCGAGTCGCAAAAAAATATAAGGTCTTCTGTTTCGGCAGAAGACCTTTTTTATATCTCGGTTCGGTGTCATGTTGATTCAGGAGGCGTAAAGCGATAAGGCTCCTGGTATCTCTTCCTGCGCTATCAATCAGCACAAATTAATCAAGTCGAAATACATGATGCGGGTATTTAATGAGGAATCAGGTTTTAATCTTCTGTATTGTTTTTCTTGTTCTTCATTACTAAACATCATCTTGAAACCATTCGACTCATAAAACTTTATAGTAAAAGGATTATTGTAGGCGTCAACTAATACAAAACGGCAACCCGTTTTATTGTTTGGTTCAACAAACCAATACTTGATAAAGTTTATGATTTCACTACCAACATGCTTCGAATGAATTTTCTTATTAACCCCTAAACGTCCAATCAAGACAGCAGGATAATTACGACAAGTTTTCTGATAAGGTATATCATGCTCAATTTTCTTCTTGCGTGCATTAGGTAAATCGTCAACTCTTATACTGGCATTGGAAATTGTAAACGCTGCAATTGTATCTTCTTCCAATGAACGAAGCTTATACAAATAGGTTTTACCAAGCAACTGCTGATAGTAAGCAAAACTATCATTAGCAAAAAAATCATCTAAGTCTGCATCTCCACAAGTAAAATCACCTAAATCGGCTAACGTTTCCATGCGACAGAGCTTGCAGTTCTCGCTCAAGAACCCCATATCTATAGATTTGAATGTGACAATATCTCTTTTACCAAATTCATACCTTTCTCATAACTTGAACGTCGGGGCGTATTATTCTTTTTACGTTCAAGCATGTTCTGATATGCTTTGGTTGCCTGAGCCTCAAATTTCTCAGCCACGTCACCAGTTAAGACTGGAATAGTTGTAATTTCTAATGCCATAAAAATCCTCCTTAATTTATCTATTAATTATCTTATCGGCAAAAGTAGCAATTATTATCGAAACAACAAAACTTTTAGTAAGAAAAGTGGCAAAAAGCAGTGTGTGAGGACGCAACGAAATAAAAAAAGCCTCCTTGCTGGTAGGATAGACTTACCAACAAGGAGGCTTAGCTGTGTAAGAGTAACGATGCTCTTGATAGAAATAATTACTTCTGTACGAACTTCTTGCCAGCCTTAATGACTACACCCTTGTATGCCTTACCTACCTTCTGACCTGCGAGGTTGAATGCAGGAGCATTCTCCAGTGTTGCATCGGTTGTGATGTTGTTGATGCCTGTGGTTACACCATTCAAAGAGTAGATTTTGCTGTTCATGTCAATTTCGTATGTATCATTGAACTTCTTCAATTTGCCCTTTACAATAACCTTGTCGCCTGCTTTAATTTGGTCAGCAGATGTGAAATCAGCTCCCTCTAAGTATTTTCCGCTGTAAACATTCAGTTCGTTTGTAGCTTCGCCATCATCAGAGAGATTGTATGATAAGCTGTGGTATTTGGTGTTAAGAGTTTCTACACTTGTAACGATACCCTTAACGTAAACCTCAGTAGATAAACCTTTGCCAGCATCAATCAGTTCCTTTGCCTTTGCAACAGTATAAGCTGTTTCTGGTGTGTTGGAGATATCTACAATGTCAGGAGCAGTTCCTTTCTTGTAATATTCTACCTTTTTTACGCTTACTATACCATTTTTTGAGGCATGTTTTTTGCAATCAATTGCCAATTTGTAGTAGCAGTTCTCTTTAGGAGTCTTTATTGTAAAGACTGCGTCTCCTGTGGCAATCTTTTCGAGGTTGACAGTCTCGAGAACTGTTTTTCCTTCTTTGTCTGATGTAACTTCGAGTTTGATAGAGTTTACGTGATCAGTTATGATATTGTCTATGACTACAACAACAGAAGATATCGCTTTGTCAATAGCAAAATCCGTAGTGATGGTTCCTACAAATGCACCTTTTTTTCCACCACATTTTATAAATGTCCAATTGTTATTCCAATTATTATTGTTGAATTTTACAATTGACCATGAGTCAGTACCAATTTTGGCTGTCCATGTCTTGTCGTAACCACTTATTCCGTTGGTGGCTTTGTTGTCATCTGGGAAGGTCAACGTTTTGTAAGCCTGTCCAAAGATGAAATTAGCAATTAATGCCAATACAGCGATCATTGAAATGCGTAAAATTTTATTCATAAACGTAAGATTTAAAAGATTAATTAATGTTTTATTTAACTCTTAGGTGAAGAAAGTGCAAACGAGCGCAATGAAAGACAACTTTCAGATTGCCGATTGCTCTTATCTTCTTTTGCAAAGTTAGTAAAAAATTAGATAGGTTGTTCTAAAAAAGGCATTAAATTTCGATTAAAATGCAAAAAGGTCGAAAAAAGGACATAAAACATCCCTTTTTCGACCATGAACGATAGGCTTTTCTTTATTTAATTACTTTGTCTGTTGCGGTTTTGCCATTGCTGTAGGTTATCTTTCTGATACTGATACCCTTGGCAGGGGTATTGAGACGAGAGCCGTTGAGGGCATAATACGTGATGGAAGCCACTTCGCCTTTGTCGACAACCGTCTGGCTGATGCCTGTAGAGGTAGAAGTTGGATAATACTCATCTACTCCTGAAAGGGCATCCTGGTTTTCTGACTTCATGATGTTCTCTACCAGTGAGTTGGCATAGACTTCGATGTTGGTATAATAACCCTTCTTGTCGAGCGAGTAGGTAAGGGCATCACTTGCATCGTTAGGATTCAGACCGTTGGCCTTTTCCCATTCATCAGGAATACCATCCTTGTCGGTGTCGAATCCAGCAGGACGAGAGCCTGTGCCGAAGTTGGTTTCCGTATAACCTTTCACGTCTGACACCTTATCTATAATACCAGGCGACTTGGTGATGCTTCCTTGGTAGGTGGCTGTACCTGTCTTGGCCTCTTCCATGTATCGCGCATCTATTTCGTCGCGGTAGAGGGATGCTCCTACATAGGCTAAAACTTTTTTGTATGCTTCGGCAGCAGAGTGGGTGGTTACCTCTCCTGTAGGAGCTGGTTCATCCATCTTGATCTTGACACACGACTTGCCACTGATAGTGGTATGAGCCACAGCATCGCCATAGTAGTTGTTCGCATCGGGACTGTAATATTCTCCGTTCAGACTTGGAACGCCCTTGTCATAGCTGACACCTTTCCAGTCTTTATTAGCAGTTTTCGAGCCTTTGGTGGTCTCGGTCGTATTACCATTGATATAGTAACGGCTGGTCATGTCGTATAATTCTGGATGATTTTTGTCGGAGTTGCTCTGTGTAGAAAGTGTGACAAGGGTGATACGGTCTTGGCTTCCTCGCTCTTTACCTGTGCTCACATCTACTTTGAGTCCATTCAGAGTTGTACCTTTCAAACTATGGCTGGGACCAGCCTTGTAGTAGTTGTTGACAATATTGATCTGTCCGCCACCAGGACCGCCATAGCAGGTGCCTTGAGCGTTATACATCACGCAGTTGCGGAAGTCTACGTTCTCAGCCTGTACGGTGTTCTGCCACTTATAGGTGCTGTATTCCTTGTTGTCGGTATAGCCCGTCCAACCATATCGGGCACCATTGAAACGTGGACTACGGTTCATGAGATGAGCCACGAAGTTGTGGTGGAAACTTGCCAACTTACCACCCCAGATGCCGCCATAGCCATGAGCACCCTTGGAGTGACCAGGGTTGGTGAGGCTCTCTGCCACGGTGCACCACTGCATGGTGAAGTTGTTGTTGTCGTAGAACGAAGCCACCTCGTCGATGCTCCAGCTGAAGGAGCAGTGGTCGAAGATGATACCCGTCTTGTTGCGCTGCCATGAGGCATCAGCACCATCGTTGATGTCCTTCTCCTGTCCACGGCGAATGCGGATGAAACGGATGATATTGTTGCTACCCGGTTGAACGGTATAATAGCGCAGGGTGATGCCTGGCGAAGGGGCTGTCTGTCCGAGGATGGTGATGTTGTCTGCTATCTTCAAGTCAGACTTCAGGGCGATGACGCCAGCCACATCGAAGACGATGATTCTTTTGCCCGACTTGACAGCCTCTCTGAAAGATCCTGTTCCGCTGTCGTTGAGATTCGTTACGTGTACGATTCTTCCGCCTCTACCTCCAGTAACAAATCTACCATGGCCTTCGGCTCCGGGGAAAGCAGGAGCCTGTGCCATGGTAGATATGCTGATGAGTGAGGCTGCAATGATAGATAATGATTTCTTCATTTGTTAGCCTGATTGTTTTTATTGAGTTACTTGATAAGTCCCTGCTGTTCCATTTCGAGACTTGCCCAGATGAAAGGACCCACGCCCTTGGCATCGTTGTCGCGGATAGGCTCGCTCATATAGTATTCGAAGCTGCCGTCACGCTTGTAGTTGGGCTTCTTGACGTATGGGCCAGGGCCAGGGCCCAAGCCGCTTACTGCACAGCAGCGGGTCAGACTGATGGTCTTGTCGGCGTTTACCTTGATAAACTGTTTCAAGATACCATTGTATGCCTTCACGCCAGCCTTGAGATATTCCTCTGAGAGGTAGCCCTTGCGGTAGCCCTTGAGTAACACATAGGCAAACATCGAAGAGGCTGTGCTCTCCAGATAGTTCTTGTCGCTCTTCACGTCGAGCACGTCGTACCATACGCCAGTCTTCTTGTCCTGGTACTTCACCACACTCTTCATCGCCTTGTTCAGCAGGTCGATCACCTCCTGGCGGCGTGCGTAGTTCTCGGGCATGGCGTCGAGACACTCGGTCATAGCCATCACATACCATCCCAAGGCTCTTGCCCAGCAGTGCTGGCTCTTGCCGTCTTCCTTGTTTGCCCAGAACTGCTGATGGGTCTCGTCCCATGCGTGCTTCCAGAGCTGCGTTTTCTCATCGTAGGTGCGATAGTCGGTCTTCACCATCTGGTCTACCGCATCGTTGAGATATTTCTCTGCCTTCTTTGGCTTCATGGTCTGTACGGCATAGTTGCAGTAGAAAGGCAGTCCCATGAAGATACCGTCGAGCCATACCTGGTTGGCGTAGATAGCCTTGTGCCAGTAAACGCCCTCCTTGGTGCGAGGCTGGTTCTGCAACTGCTTGAAGAGTGTCTTCAGTGCTTTCTCTGTTCCCTTGGTAGGGAAGAGGTTGTGCATGCGCAGGATGAACTTGGCGGTGCGCACATTGTCGAGGTTGAAGTCTTCGTATTTGTAGCCAGTGATGTTGCCTTTCTCATCGATCATCTTGGCAGGATATTCCTTCAGGTAGTCGAGGATGGCATTGTTGCCTTCCTTGTAGTGCTCGTAGGTGTCGAGCATTCCCTCCATCTCGATACCCATCACATAGCTCCACTTGGGCTTGCTGCTGAAGTCGAGCAGGTAAGAGTGGGGTACACGCTTCATCTCGCTGTAGGTGAGCCATTCGCTATAGTTCTTGTAGGGCTGGTTCTCCTTGTTGAGAACGAGGGAGCCGTTGATGACGAGGTTGTCGAACTTCACGTTGCGGGTCTTGCCGGTGATCTTGACAGGCTCTTTCACCACACCGTCGAACTTACAGTTCTTGATATTGATGTCGTAGACATTCTCCAAAGAGTCGCGGCCGATAATCAGCACGCCGTAGTCGCTCTTCTGACAGGTGACGTTCTCTACATTCACATTGTTCACGATAGGTTCGAAACCACGATAGCATATTTCTTTTCTCTCGTAGTCGAGGTTGATCTTCACCACAGCCTCCTTGCACTGACCCACGACGACGTTGCGCATATTGATGTTCTGCACCTGACCGCCACGGCAGTTGTTGGTCTTGATACGCAGGATGCGCTCCAAGTGTGGAGAGTCCATCACGCAGTTTTCGGCATATACGTTCTCGCAGCCACCCGAGATCTCACTTCCTATCACCACACCGCCATGGCCGTCTTCCATCTTGCAGTTGCGGATGATGATGTTCTTGGAAGGCTGGTTCCAGAGACGACCGTCGTTGTTGCGACCGCTCTTGATAGCGATGCAGTCGTCGCCGGTATGGAACACGCAGTTCTGGATGAGAACATTCTCGCAAGCCTCAGGGTCGCAACCGTCACCGTTAGGTCCTTCGTTCCATACATACACACCGTCTACCGTGATGTTCTTGGAGAGTAGTGGATGGATGACCCAGAAAGGCGAGTTGATCATCTTGACATCCTTGATAAGGATGCGCTCGCAGTGTACCATGTTGACCAACTGAGGACGCAAGCCATAGCCCATACCGAACTTACGCTCGTCGAAAGGCACACCGTCCTCTGCCATCTTCAGCAGTTTGCTGCGTGAGCCCAACTTCTGGCTCTCTTTGGTCACACCCTCCTTGTAACCGAAACGAGGGCTGCCATTCCACTGCCAGAAGGTGTCGTTGTTGCCACCTCCATCGATGGTTCCCTTACCGGTAATGGCAATGTCGGTAGCCTTGTAGGCATAGATGCAGGGAGAGTAGTTCCAGCAAGCCAGACCTTCCCAAGAGGTACGTACCAGGGGATAGAGCTTAGGCTCGAAGGCAAAGTGAAGGGTGGCGCCTTCCTCAAGAACGAGGTTGACATGGCTCTTCAACTCAATGGCTCCTGTGTTCCAGGTACCCTTAGGGATAATCACCTTTCCGCCTCCCTTCTTGGAGACAAGAGAGATGACTCTGTTGATGGCCTTTTGGTTTTGTGCAGCCGTAGCTGTAGTCTTGGCACCAAAAGATGTGATAAGGAACTGGCGTTCGGCAATTTTTGGCAATTGGATGCTCTGCTCGATACGCTTGTACTCATTGTCGTCCCATCCTGCTGCAAAGGCGCAAGCTGGCAATAGGAGAGCGAGCAATAGTGTCTTTAAGTATCTCATAATTTGCTTTAAAATAGATAATGATTAATACTGTAGTTGTTATTTTCGCCACAAAGATAATGAATTTATTTGGTAATGGTTGCGTACACAATGTTAAAAAACTCATTTTCCTTCAAAAAAGCTTGGAGTTCTCAATAATAAAGTTTATATTTGCAGCATCTTTTATAAGATTTCAATTTTCTTTATTGAAATCATTATCACGAGGTTGGTGCATCCTGCACCAACCTCTTTTTGGTATATGTATAATAGAACTTTAGCAAGTTCAGAAGTTATAGAAGTTAAAGAAGTTATCACTTATCTCCTCAGCCACTAATTGTTAAAAAATAGTGTGAAAGATAATAAAAAAGTCTTCTTGTTTGGTGGTTTTTGATAAAAGTACTATCTTTGCAGTGATTTTTAACATTCCTAACACAATAAAAACAAATAGCCTATAGATTAAGATTTCTACTTGAAGAAACTAAAGAGGTTAGAAAAATGAGAAAACTCGAAGAAATGACCGATGAGCAACTCGCCTTGGCTTATGTCGAGGGCGACAATCGGGCATTCGATTTGTTACTGTCTCGCAACGAGGTGAAACTGTTCGGCTATATCATGTTTGTGGTTCACGACCAGGAAAAGGCGAATGATGTCTTTCAGGAGACATTCGTCAAGGTGGTTACCAAACTGCAGCAGCGCCAGTATGTGCCCAATGGCAAGTTCCTGGCATGGTGCATGCGCATTGCCCACAATGTGATGATGGACATGTATCGCGACAACAGATTGCAGAACATCGTGGAGACTCCCGATGACAACGATATGTCGAAGATAAGAGACGAATACGTGGTCTTCGATAATGCGGAGAACACTATCGTGCGGGGACAGGTGATGTCGGATGTTAAGAAGATGGTCAACCTGCTGCCACCTACCCAGAGGGAGGTGGTGTATATGCGTTATTACCAGCAGTTGTCCTTCAAGGAAATCGCCGAACTTACGAATGTAAGCATCAACACCAGTCTTGGCAGAATGCGTTACGCACTCCTTAACCTACGTCGTATGGCTAAGGAGCACGATGTCTTCTCGAATATTACAATGTTTTAAGACCGTGGATGGTGGCAAGAGGGTCTTTGCTCTTGAACACATAACTGCCACTCACTAAGATATCGGCACCAGCCTCTATCAGGCGGGGAGCCGTTTCTGCCTGCACGCCACCATCGATCTCTATCAGTGCTTTCGAGCCGGATGACTTGATGAGTTGGCGCAGTCGTGCCAACTTGCCTATGGTGTTCTCAATGAACTGCTGTCCTCCGAAGCCTGGATTCACACTCATCAGCAGCACCATGTCCACATCGCAGATAATGTCTTCGAGCACGCAGACAGGTGTGGATGGGTTCAGCGTTACACCGGCTTTCATTCCAGCGGCATGAATCTGCTGTATGGTACGGTGAAGGTGGGTGCATGCCTCGTAGTGCACATTCATCATCATTGCGCCCGCCTTGGCAGTCTGCTCTATGTACTGCTCTGGGTGGACAATCATGAAATGCACGTCAAGAGGCTTGGTGCATACCTTTGACACCGCCTCGATGACAGGAAATCCAAAAGAGATATTGGGCACGAAAACTCCGTCCATTACGTCGAGATGAAGCCAGTCGGCTTCGCTCTTGTTGATCATCTCTATGTCGCTTCTCAGGTCGATAAAATTGGCTGACAACAGAGATGGGGATATGATTGGTTTCATTCTTTGTTCTTATTTTAGTTGAGGCAGAACGCCTCGTAACGTCCGTTCATTTTGATAGCGCGATAAGTGTAGGCTATCTGTTTGATCATATTGATAGTCTTTCTCGACGGTCTCATTTCATCAGAAGTAGAATATTGCTTCATAGGCGTTTTATTATATGTTAAGTTCTTGCTTTTGTTAATATAACGACGCCTTTGCCACTTTATTATATTTCAGCAGAAGAATATTCTAAAAAAATGCAAGCGGCTTCGATGCCCAACGCAATAGCTTTCGTTGCTCATCGAAGCCGCTTTCATCTGCCATCGAAGCCGCTTGGCATAGAGGTTGTTGTCCCCATGATAGGGGGAGGAAGAAGTCTTGTTTATTTACTTACCTTTTTAGTCTTTCCATCGGCATACTTGACGATGTAGATTTGTCCGCGTTGCATCTCCTTGCTGTTGATGCGACGGCCCAGACAGTCGTAAACTCCCATTACCTGAAGACCTTGTGTAGTAGGAGTAGAGATGCCTGTCGATGTAAACTGCAACTCAACACTATTGGATGGACTGCTTTCCCCAAAGCTTCCTGTGGCGCTTACCGCATAGGTGTTGGTGCCATCCAATGGAGCAGGGTCAACATATTCGGTTGTTGTGCTGGTGGCAATCTTGATGCCGTTTCGATACACGTTGTAGCCAGTGATATTGTTGGAACCGCTGCCCAAGATTTCGAGGTTGTCAATCTGCCAGTAGTAGCTCAACCCCATGTTGTCTGTATCATAGCAGTGGAATCGGATCTGCATTTCTGCAGACTGATATTCCGAGAGGTCGAGGGTAACCTTGGTGTACTTGCCTGCCACCGATGCGGCTAAATCAGTACAAGCATTGAAAATGGGTGTCCATGACTTTCCGTTGTCCTTGCTTACCTCCACATTATAATACTGTGGGTTTGTGGGTTTTTTCCCTGCTGCTGGAGTACGAGAATAGAAGCTCAGCGTCTTGCCGTAAGTGAAGGTCTTAGATGTGAAATATTCATCTTGGTGAATATCCTCCCATGCGGAATACATTGTAGCAGCATAGCTTCCCTCGTATGGTCGGTAAAAGCCCTTGTTGGGGTCGCCTTTCTGCCATCTCCATCCACGATCGCCCGAAGTGCTGACAATCCAGCCATTGGGATTCTCTGTATTCTCAAAATCATCGTAGAGGAGTGTTTCACCAGCAGAAGCCGCAGTCCAAGACAAATGGATGCCGTCGTCTTGTACACTTCCTGTCAGTTGCGATGGAGCTGTTACGATGTTTGACAACTGGGTGATGGTCAGTGGTGCCTCCGTGCTGGCAGTCTTCACCATGATGGTAGCCGTTCTGTTTCGTGGCTCATTGTTCTCGCTGTTTGTAGTGAAGGTGACCTCTGCATTTCCTGTACCCTCGGTCTGGCTCACAGTGATCCATGCAGGAAGGTTCTCTAAAGTCCAAGCCTCGTCAGAGGAGATGGTTACTGTAGCCGAACTCTGTGCGCCTCCAGCCAAGGTAATCTCTTTCTTGTTTAGCGAAAGGTGGTTGGTAGATTCGTGGAGATAGAACGAGATGGTGCTTCCGCAAGTAGAAATGTTGCTGATGGCAAAAGGTGCCTCCTTGCCATTGCTATAGAAGGGCTTGGCTGTAGCCTCGCCACCAAAAGCAGTTCTTCCACTCTCGGCACTGAAGAAAGCCTTTGTGATATCACCATCCGATGTGATGGTTCCGTTAGGACGGAAGATGTACTGTTCGTCGAGTCGGGTAGTGCCATTATAGTTGACGTTGCCTCCTGTGTAGGCAGGGTTGATTCTGTAAATAAGCAGACCCGAACCAGGAAGACTCTTGTCGAAATCTTCTTGCTTACGATATTCCACTACGAAGTATTCATCGCTTCCTACTGGTTTGATCTTGTAGGCAATGTTTTCTTTGCTGCTGCCACCTACGGGGTTCAAGGTGTAGGTACCAGCTTTGGAAATCTCTGGTATCTCGTCAATCCATTTACAGTAGCGATACTTGGTGTAGGCTGTCATGTTTTGAGCTACGAGCTGATTGTCTGACATCAAGTCCCATATTCCTACAGGGTTGAGGCTTCCTGAAGCATGATACAGATCGTAGGTGCCCAATGAGTGAGACATCTCATGGCAAAGGACTCCGGTGTTGAGGGCGATGCCTTCGAAGTTTTCATAACCATTAGCCTCGTCGAAAACCATGATGTAGCCCACCAACTTCTTACCTTTTATATAGATAGCCTTTTCATCAGGCAAAGCCAAGTCCTTGCGTTGTGGCCAGAGGATGCCTCGCTTGTTGCTCAGTTCTGATTGTCCGCTGAAGATGATGCACAGGTTATCTATGTAGCCATCGTCGTTCTTGTCGATGTCGGTAGCTTCAGCCACGTCTTTCTCTATATAGTTGGCTATTTCTCTTACCAATGCCTGCATGCGTGCTTCACCCTCGGTGTCTGAGTTGTAGCCAGAGGGACGCAATGTGGCATCATACTTCTGGTAGTATGCTCTTTCGTAACGTGTCTTGTAAGACACAATCTTGGTGTCAGTAGTAACAGGATAGAAGGAACTCTTCCATTCCAACTGGTTGTAGGAAGCCTGTCGGAAATAGTTGTATACCGAGTTGTCGGTAGCATTGCTGCCGTTGAACAGGTTCTGATAGGTGTCTATCGTATGTTCAAAAATACTGGCATCCTCGTCGGCAAAGCGCACAAAGCACACCGTGTTGCCAACGGTTCCTGTGTTCTTGTTGAATGCTCCTGCCTGGAAGGCAAAGAGGAGACAAAGAATGGTTAGTGCTAAAGACTTCTTCATAGTCGTACTTGTTGGATTGTAAAAAGTGCCATATCCCATGAGATGTTTCGCCCATGCGATGTGGCACTTTATGAAATAAAATTATTAGAGGGCTACCTTGATCGCCTTGCCGTTGATGCTGACGATATACAGACCCTTTGCAGCCTGAACATGAGCATTGGCAGAGTTGGCGTGGAAGTTAGCTACCACAGCACCACCCAAGTTGGCTACTGTTACAGCGTCGCCCTGTGAAAGTCCAGAGATAGAAATCTCATTACCTGCTGTGCTTACCTTCACTCCCTGAGCTGTTACAGCGTTGATGCCTGTAGAACCTTCTACCTTTGTGACGGTAGTCTTGTAGATGTTAGTGCCTGTAAACTTAGGATACAAAGTCGAAGTCATGGTGATATATACGGCATCCTGTGCAGTGAGGAAGGTAATTTTACCGTCAGCAACCGTGTAGTCTGTGCCTTCTGTCAGAGCAGTTTTGTCTGACTTGTAAACAGCAAATTGGGTGTTCAAAGTGGCACTTGTCTGTGATGAGAGGTCGAGTACATCTCCTACCTTGTAAGATTCTGCAATGGCATAGTCATTCTGTGGAGCATAAGTGAATTTTTTTGTCGCAGTAGTTGCGTCAGGGGCAGGGAGCGTAGCCAATGTGAAGTTATTCTTAGAGATGTTCAAAGTATTCATCTTGGCACTGGGTAGTTTGATTTCTGTTAGCTGGTTGCCTATCAGAAAAAGTGTTGCATTGCCTGCATCTTGAATACCTGAAGCATCAATACTTGTCAGTTTGTTGTTGTTAAAACTGAACCTAGGTGCAGATGCTGTGTTATTACCAATCTTAACAGAGTTAAGTTCCATGTTAAGGGCATATACATTTCTGAGGGCTGGATTGGTGGATAAATCCAATTCGCCAGTAAATTTGTTCTGGCTGATTGTAAGATTCTGTAATGCCTGATTTTTGGTGATGTCTATTGCTGTCAGGAGATTATTCGTAATGTCCAAAGTTGTCAATTTGGTACACTTGCTGATGTCAATGCTTGTCAACTGATTGTTGCTGATGGTCAGCTTTTCCAACTCTGTGTTCTTTGTCAGATCAATGGAAGTCAGTTTGTTGGCATTGGCAGTCAAATCTTTCAAGGATGTAGCCTTAGTTACATCCAAAGACAATACTTGGGCACCAACTTTTACATTTGATGGACATCCGAAACCAACGATATTGTCGCCATAGATTTTTACTTTTCCATCACCTACAACGGTACCCGTTACTTCTTTCATAGTTGAATATTTACTATCGTATACAGGTAACTTCTCTGATGTGACTTTCTCGCCATTGCCCCAGTCTATCTGTACTGTTCCTTCAGTTGCCAGTCCGATGGAAAAAGTTCTGGTGTTGCCATCTACCTCTGCCTGCAATTCAATGGCAGGTTCTGTCTGTGCGAAGGCTGTCATTGTACTGATGACTGCCAACAAAAGTGTAAAGAATTTCTTCATACTTGTAGTGTCTTATGTTGATAAATATAAAAGTTTGCGGTCATTTATTTAATGACCTTCTTGATGCTGTTGCCCTGCTTGACAATGTACAAGCCCTGCTTCTGACCCTTCAAGGTGTTGCCTACTTTGACGCCATCAATAGTATATACCTCCTGTGCGGTTGTACCTTGTGTCTGTATGTTGGCAATGCCTGCAGTTTCCTGCTTGGGAGTGGTCACCTTGATGCCGTGGATGTAAACCTCTTTATTTGTGATGTTGCGGAAGTATGCATATACAGGTTTGTCGGACTTAATTGTAATTTCGTTGTAGCCATTTGTTTGTTTTTCAAGGCCTGTAACCGTGGTGTTGCCTGCACCTGCAAACTTGTTGAACATGCTATATGCTTTGCGCACTTCATAATCACCGAACATAGTGCCTGCTTTGTCTGTGCTTAAAAGTTGGCAGTAGATGGATCCCGAGCATGAAACATTTATGCTGAATGTAGAGCATGATGGCAGGCAAAGAACAATTCCACCACCATTTGGTGAATTTGATGCACTTGCTGCAGGTAAGATGATAGCTCCTTTCTTGTAACCATCTGTACCCAACTCGCCGCCTTTTCCGTAGCCAATTGCATCTGGTTCTACTGTAGTTGCGGGATATGTAGGCACTTGGTCTGCATAAACCATCTGGATGATTTTGCCATCGGGGTCTACTTTGTAGTCATTTTCATTGCAGACACCGACATACTGGTCAACAATATTCTGGCTGTTGAACCACAACCAGCCATTTTCGTCGACTACTGAAGCAGGAAAAAGATTGTACTCCTGTGCTTGAACTCCGATAGCGCTGAGTAATAGCGCCCATGCTAAGTAAATTTTTCTCATAAAGATGATGTTTTTTGTTAAGGAATGTTCTTTCGTCAGCATCTTGCTGACGAAAGAACTTTTATCCGTTGTTTATATTGAGTGTTTTATTACGGCTATATATGAATAGTGCTCTTTTTATTGTTCTGTCCAGTCTGGGTTCTGGGCAATGCCGTGATACTTGATCTCGCTCCAAGGAATGGGCAGATAGTATTGTTTCTTGTCGAAGACTCTCACACGTTTAGGGAAGCGGTTTACGTTGCTGATGGTGTACTTGGTGTTTACCACCTCGTTGTTTACCACAGTTACATCGACACGCATACCCTTCAGAGGATTGGTCTCGCCGTTCATCTTCTGCTCTGCCACACCCCATCTGAAGAGATCCCAGTAGGTGGTTTCCTCGAAAGCCATTTCCACACGACGCTCGTTCTTGATGTCGTCGAGTGTTGGATTCTCAATGTCTGGCATGTGAACACGCTGACGGGTCTTGTTGACATACTCCTTTGCCAAGTCTGTGTTTCCTAAGTCGTAGCAAACCTCTGCGTAGTCGAGCAGTGCCTCTGCAAATCGCCAGATGATGTAGTTCTGCTTGCTGGCATAAGTATCGTTGTTGTCGATAGTCTGGCTTGGATCAACAAACTTGCCCATGTAATAACCAGTCAAGGTTACGGCAGCCGACGTAGAAGTTCCATAAGGTGTAAGGTCAACACCAGCATTACGGTTGGTGTAATGAATGTCCATCACGTGGTTGCGGTAGGTACATCCATCATACAGGATGTTGGCATAGAAACGATAGTCTCTGTTGTCGTATGGATGCTGTGCATCGTAGGTCTTTCCAGGCTGCATGCCATACTCGTCCACATGGTTCTGGGTAGGAGTGTAGGCTGCTGTCGTACCTGTAAAGAAAGGAGAGGCTGCGTCTCTGTCGAGCTTATGACCAAACTTGTTGGCAAAGTCGCCATCATCAGAATGCTGTACCTCGAAGATAGACTCCTGTGAGTTCTTGGTCAGGAAGATTTTGCGATAGGCATCGCGAATATCGTCCTGTGTGGTGGCAGAGATAGGGATGAGGCTGTACTGGTTCAGAGCGAAGAGGTCTTCGTAAGCCTTCTTGGCCTTCTCCAGCATGATGTGTGACTGGTCGTCGGCAAAACCTAAGTAGGTTAGTTCCTCACCCTTGTTCTGGAATACCTTACTGGCAGCCCAGAGGTAAGTTTTCGCCTTGAGCATGATAGCTGCACCCTTGGTGGCGCGACCTGTTTCGGTAGTGGCATGAACCTGAGGCAAATATTTGGCAGCCTCGTCGGCTTCAGCCACGATGAAGTCTACCATCTGCTGATAGCTTGCACGTGGGAACTTCTCTTCTTTGATGAGTGGATTATAAGTGTGGTCGATGAGGGTTACACCGCCAAACATTCTCCACAGCATATAATAGTAATAGCCTCGCATGAAGTGCGCCTCACCGATGATGCGGTTCTTCTGGTCGCCATTGCTGATATTACCTAAATTTTCCAGCAAGGTGTTGATAGACTGAATCTGAGTGAAGTAGTTGCTCCATACATTGGCAGCCCATTTGGTAATCTCCTGGCTGTTGCCTTTCAGTAAGTCGCCATAGCCGGCATTATAGTAAGAACTCTTACCCACACTAATCTGGTCGCCAAACCAAGGCATATAATATCTTGACTTACTCTTCACCAATGAAATGCTGGGAACATAAGTGCTGAAGCCATTGCTCATACATCTGTACCAAGAGTTCTCGTATTCGTCGAGAAGCTGAGGATTACTCCATACCGACTTCTCGGAAATCTTGTCGAGAGGAGCATCCCTAAACAGGCTGTCGCAGCTCGTCAGCACACCGGTGGTGGCTGCGAGTGTAATGATGGTTATGATTCTATTGAATTGTATTTTCATACTTTCTGTGTTCTATATATATTAATGTGGTCTCGTTAGAAACCTAAGTTGAGAGTTACACCGTAAGAGCGCTGGATAGGGTAGCCACGGAGTGACTCTGGGTCCATACTCTTCAGACTGCTGATGGTGAAGAGGTTGCTTGCCTGCAAAGCGATGCTGAGCGAAGAGAGGCTCATCTTCTTGACGATGCTGCCTGGGAAGTTGTAACCGAGGTTCAGCAACTTGAGGCGCACGAAATTACAATCCTCAATCCAGAATGTAGACTTCTTGCGGTTGTTGTCGTTGGATGTGGCAATCTTCACGCGTGGATATTTGCCTGAAGGATTGCTCTCTGACCAACTGTCGGTAAGGTGATACTTCTGATACTTAGGCAGGGTACCGTTCTCCAATGTATAGTAGTCGGTAATGTTCTGCTTATATCCTGACTCGCCCTGGAAGATGGCATTGAGGAAGAAACCCTTGTATTGCATTCCGAAACGGAAGCTGAAGTCCATGTCGGGTTGTGAAGAGTTCTTGACGTAAATATAGTCATGAGAGTCGAGAACACCATCCTCGTTCTGGTCGATGTATTTGATGTCACCAGGAGCGATGGTTGCATTACCCTGTCCGTCCTGGTCGAGTGGCCAGTTGTCGATTTCTTCCTGACTCTGGAACAGACCTGCTGCCTGATACATCTGCCATACCATGCTGCTGGTTCCCTTACGGCGAAGGTTGGGCAGCTGACTGCTCTCGTCGCCGAAGTCGAGGTATTTGTCGTTGCTCTTTGACAGGTTGATTGACATGTTGTACTTGAACTTGCCGATGGTGTTCTTGTGGCTGATGGTGAAGTCCCAGCCCCATGCCTTCAACTTGCTGAAGTTCTCAGAAGGATAAGCTCCGTCGGTACCTGTCGAAGGAGGGAAGAGATAGTCGGGTGCTGATGTGATCTTGTCGGTCTCGTAACGTACGAAGTAATCGAAAGACACACCGATGCGTCCGTTCCAGAAGCCCATGTCCAAACCGAAGTTATAGTCGTGGGTCTTTCCCCATGACAGATCGGTGTTAGGATAGCTCATGAGGGTGAATCCTGGACGGTAAACGCTTGAGGCAGAACCCTTGCTGCCGAAGCTGTAACCATAGTTGGCAGACTCGGTGTAGTTCTTCAGATATGAGTATGCACCCACCAAACCGTCATTACCCAACCATCCAGTAGAGGCTCTCAGCTTCAGGTTAGAGATGACGCCCTGCTTCCAGGCTTTGAAGAATTCCTCATTAGAGACAACCCATGAACCAGAGAATGATGGGAAGAAACCCCATCGGTTGGAGGGTGAGAAGTTGGTAGAACCATCGACACGGAAACTGAACTCAGCAAAGTACTTGTTGGCGTAGCTGTAGTTGAGACGGCCGATGGTAGAGGCACGCTCGTTGATCGTCTCATTACCAGAGAGAGTTGAGCTCTTGGCCACACCCATGGTCTCGGGCACAGAAGTTTTGTCGAGGTTCTTGCCTATCATATACTGATTGTTGAGTCGCTGATAGTTCATGACCAGAGTGGCACCTACGGTATGCTTTGCCGCAAAGGTGTTGTTGTAGTTGATACCAGCCTCATAGAGCTGACTCTTATAGAAGCGATCGGTCTGCTCTAAGGTTGTCTTAGCCTTAGGATAAACCGTATTCTGGTCGATGGCAAATTCTTCTGTAGTGGCATCGTAGGTGTAGAGAGTTACAGGAGTGCTGTATCTCTTTTCTATACGATGGTTGTCATCGAAGGTTCCACGTACATAGGCATTCAGACCCTTTACCCAAGGAATGTCCCATCGCAGGTTGACATTCACTGTACCCATTCTTGACAGATCTTTGATGTATCCGCCCAAGCCACGAAGGTTGATGAGTGGGTTGCTGCCGTCGATACTTGCCAACTCGCCATTGGTAAACTCGTATACCTGGAGGGGAGAATAGTTATAGGCTGCATCCAGGGTTGTGTAGCTGCTGTTCTTGGCGTTAGAGTTGGCGCCCGTATAGTCGACAGACAAGACGAGACCCTTGGTGAGGGTGGCATCCAACTTCATAGAGTAGTTGATACGGTCGCGACCAACACCACTATAGAGACCCTTGGAGTTGGCATAGCCCAAAGAGAGATAGTATTTTACGTAAGAGTTGCCACCACTTGCAGATACAGCATGAGTGGTAGAGTAGCCCGTCTTGTCGAGATAGTCTAAGAGGTTGCTGTCGCCATAGACGTTGGGGTTGGAGTGAGTGCGGATCTCTTCCAACTGCTCCTCTGTATAAGGAGCCAGGGTGCTGGAAGGTGAATTGGCAATAGCCTGATTGCGAAGCTTGGCAAACTCGTAGGCATCGAGGAATTCAGGCAGTTTGGTAGCTTCCTGGAGGTTGTACTGACCACGGTAGTTGATGCGCAACTTCTGGTTGCCCTCAGCGCGCTTGGTCTGTACGAGGATAACACCATTAGCGGCACGTGCACCATATACGGCAGCAGCGGCAGCATCTTTCAGTACGGTGATACTCTCGATGTCATCGGGGTTGAGGTCGGAAAGACGAGTCTCACCATCAGAAGTGGTCGTACCGAATCTTGGCACACCATCGATGACGAGCAAAGGTGCTGAGTTAATACCACGGATGTGGAGGGCAGCCTCCTTGGCTGTACTTGGGTCACCCGTAGAAGCCATAACCTGCAGACCAGCCACCTGTCCGGTAAGCGCATTGTCGAGGTTGGCGGTAGGCATCATGAGCAAGTCGTCAGCCTTGATGGTCTCAATAGAACCTGTGATAGACGATTTCTTCTGAAGGCCATAACCTATTACGACAAACTCGTCGAGATGCTGGGCGTCTTCTTCCAGTTTCACTTCTATCTGTTTGCCAGACTGAGCGCTTACCTCCTTGGTCTTGTAGCCAAGGAAAGAAATGACCAACTTACCCTGATGGGCAGGGATGGAGAAGTTGCCATCCACATCGGTGCTGGCACCTATCTTGGTGTCTTTCCACCTTACATAGGCACCAGTGACAGGCTCACCAGCCTGGTCGATCACCTTACCCTTGACGAAGTCCTGGGCGTTTGCAAATTGACATACCCACATGAAAGTAAGCATGAGTGCCCACTTCATGTAGTAGTGCAGTGTTTTGTTCTCTCTCATAAAAATATTTATTTTCAAATATATAACTTGTTTTAGGGAGTAGAGGAGAAATTGGGGGAGTTAAAGGAGTTAAGAAGTTAAGGAGTTAAGACGTATGTCTTGTTGCTTAAAAACTACGCCAAAAAGACTATTGTCTTAACTCCTTAAACTCCTTTAATTTCTGAACTTGCGTAACTTGAATTACTTATTGTTCAGCAACTTCTCCATGAGAAGAATCTGATAAGAGTAGAAGTCGCGGGTGCTGCCAGTAGCGGTAGCACGATAAGCACGATACTTGTTGAGTACACGCTGCAGGCTTCCTGTCATCAGGGCACCAGTCTCAGCATCGCTGAGCATGCTGCCACCATAATTGATACGTACGAAGCTGTCGGTTATATCGTTGGCATTGCAAATCTGCTGCGACATCTCGAGGTCGTTCTGCCACAACTGGTCGTCGGTGAGACCCTTGGTCTTCTTGCCTGTCTCGGGCTGCAAGCCAGTGCGCTGCATCATCAGATTGATGGCGTTAGACTGCAGAGCCTGCTCGGCATAAGAAAGTTTTCCACCCACAGGAGCCTTGAAGATCATGTTGGTCAGGTCGTTCATATAATTTTCAATGGTGTAGTTGGCGTTGGCATTAACCATTCCACCTTCCTTGATGCGATAGAGTGCAGTGGGGCTGAACAGCGAAGAGATGGTGCGCTTGCAGATGTTTTTGTTGACATCGAGGCTCAGTTCCATCTTGTTCAGCAGGGCATGAGGTGTGAGCCAACTGTCGAAGCTGCGCATCTGTGCAAGCAGCCATGTGAGGGCTTCCTTCTGACGTGCCTTGTTGATGTAGTTCATGCTCTGAGCCTGACCGTCGCCCTGTCTGATCTCTGTATATTCGATGCCACCGATATAAGATGCCACATGGTTGATATAGCGGGTGTACTGCTTGGTAACCTCACGATAGAGTTTCTCCAAGTCGTCGTATCTCTCGCCCTTCTCCATGGTCCAGTTCTCGAAGTTCTTCATCAGAATCTTCATGTTGCTGATACCATAGTTGCTGGCTTTGATATGGTCGTTTCCAAGGTCCTCGGTCAGGTCGGTTGGGTCTACAGTACCTAAAACCTGCTGAGCGCCAAACTGGAATTTCTTATCGTTGGCTTTTTCGGCAATCCATTTGTTAAGAGTAGCCACTTCCTCCTCAGGAGTATTGGCGCCCTTGATGATCCTGTAACCCCAGTTGATGGCATACTTGTCGTATACACCGATAACAGGAGGAGTAAGACGCACGCCTTTCTCCAAATCGCCAGGCTGGGCGATGTAGTTGTTGCGAGCATAGTCCATGATACTTGGTGTGGTGCCATACTGCTGTGTGAACTTGGGATCTCTCAGCTGCTCAACGTCGAAAGCATAGCTGGCACCCATGTTGTGCATCAGACCCAGGGTATGACCAATCTCGTGGGCTGCTGCATAACGGATAGACTCGCGCATCACATCATCATCGAAGGTGTTCTTGCGAACTCGCTTGTCTACAGCTGCAGTCTGGATGAATCGCCAGTTGTGCAACAGGGATACGATGTTGTGATACCAGATGACGTCGGCAGTGAGAATCTCGCCGGTACGAGGGTCTTTATGACTTGGACCCATGGCGTTGGCAGTAGATGTAACTGCATACTTGAAGCAGTTGTAGCGCATATCGTCTGGATCGAAGTCAGGATCGTTCTTGGGATAGTCTTTAGCAATGATGGCATTCTTGAAACCTGCCTGCTCGAAAGCCTGGCTCCAGTCTTCTATACCCGTCTTGATGGTTTCTCTCCACTTCTCAGGGAAGGCAGAGTCGACATAGAACACGATAGGTTTCTGTGGCTCCACCAGTTCGCCGGCAAAGTACTTGTCCATATCTTCGGGCTTGGGTTGCAGGCGCCATCTGTTGATGTAGGTCTTGCTCTCCACCTTGTCCTTGGAAGAACTGTATATGTTCTTGTTGTTATTGAAGAAACCCACTCGGTTGTCCTGGTATCTCATAGGCATAGGATCCTCGGGCAGGACAAAGAGTGAACGGTGAACCTTCACAGAGTAAGGCTTCTTGATCATTCCTGTGGTGTTGAACGACAGGGTGCTCTCTATCTCGATGTTCTTAGGGAAAGTCTTCACGAAGTCGATGCTGGAAGCATCGGCAGAGAAAGTACCCTTGATGGCATTGGCATCGCCGAAGAGTTTAGAAAAAACAGAAACCTCTTTCAGTGGAGAGATGTAAGCCTCATTGGTACCGAAGAAAGAAGTCACGTCAATAACAACATTGCCATTATTGCGTGCAGCAATCTTGAAACCTTTCATACGAGGATTCAAGAAATTCTTGTCGAAAGAAGCTGCGATAGGGTCGTTCTTGTCAACGACATTGTTACTCTGTATGAGATTGATATATACGTTTCGTTCGTCCTTTGAGAACTGTATGAGCAAAGGAGTGTTGATCATCTGTCCAGCCACAAAATCCTGTGTGTCGCTGGTGGCTGCCATTCTGTTGGCAAGGATATACTGGTGACTGAATGCAGAGTCGGGCAATTCAAAATACAGCTTGCCGCTTTTGCTATTGTAGATGACAGTAAACAAGCCTGTATCTTTCTTTCCGCCCTTGGTGACTTTAGCGTAGTCTGTTTTGGTGGAATCCGACTTAGCAGTCAGCAAGTTAAGGCTCTTTTTCTTGCTCTTGGCTTGGGTGTTCAGTGATGGGGGGGCAAAGCATATACTTACCGCCAATACCAATGTGGATAATCTCATAATAAATGTTTTTTCTTTTCGTTTTATTCTGTACGTTAATGTTTAATGGCGCAAAGTTACGTATAAAAAATGAAAAAACAACCATAATAAAGGAAAAAATATCGATTTGTAGCAGAATTAACAAAAAAAGTAAGCGAATTGATAGAAATTTTTGATAAACCTTCTCTTATTACTCTATTTGCGAAAGTTGAGTATATATAATAAGGTATAGGGACGGAAAGAGGGATGGAAAAGAGCAGAAAGTGATAAAAAATAATCGAAATTGCAATTTTTATCGACAAAAAGTTTGTAGATTGAAAGAAAAAGTGTAAATTTGCAATCGAAACAATAACGAAACAATATTATTCATAAATAATAAGCAAATGACAACATTCGTATCTTCAACAGCATGGTGGTGGCGTATCTCAAGATTGAAACAGTCGTGAGTCGATAAGCCGTGTGTGGATATGAAAATCCTAAGAGAGATAGAAAAGGCCTGCCGTAACTTGCGACAGGTCTTTTTTCTTTAAGGTCTGTTACAGGTAGAAGGAGGGTTTGAACGAAGATAACAACAAAAAATATAGGAGACAAAACTTATGGAAATGAAGGACATTTTGAACAGAATGTTGAATCATGAGGAACTTTCCCGAGAGGAACCCAAGAACATCATCGTTGGCATCACAAAGAGTGAGTTCCCCGAAGAACAGATCACAGCCTTGCTTACAGGCTTGCAGATGCGTGGTGTGACCGTGGACGAGTTGTTGGGCTTTCGTGACGGAATCCTGGCGACAGGAGTTCCTGCCATCCTCGACTGCGACAGATATATAGACGTAGTAGGAACTGGAGGCGACCGTAAGAATACATTCAATATTTCTACCACCTCGTGCTTCGTCATAGCAGGAGCCGGATATAGGGTGGCCAAACATGGAAACTATGCTGCCACATCGGTGAGTGGAGCTTCCAATGTGATTCAGAATCATGGAGTACATTTCACTGACGATCTCGACAAACTCAACCGCTCCATCAATGAGGCTGGTATCGTGTACCTTCATGCACAGTTGTTTGCCAAGGCGATGAAGTTTGTCGGTCCTATTCGCAAGGCCTTGCAGTTTCCTACCGTCTTCAATCTCTTAGGTCCTTTGGTCAACCCCAGCCAGCCTTCGTGTCAGTTGCTCGGAGTTGCCAATCTCGACCAGATGCGCCTCTATAACCAGGTATATCAGAAGATTGGCATCGACTATGGCATCGTCAACAGTATAGATGGATATGATGAGATTTCGCTGACCAGTGACTTCAAGGTAACAACCAACGACTATGAGCGCATCTTCAAGCCTCAAGACTTAGGTTTCGAGACAGCCAAACCGGAAGAGGTTAGAGGTGGAGCTACCGAAGAGGAGGCAAAGGACATCTTTGATGCCGTACTTGAAAATCGAGCACTTCCTGCCCAGAAGAATATCGTTTTGGCTAATGCAGCCTTTGGTATCCAGGTGATGGAGAAGGGCAAGAAGAGCATTGAGGAGTGTGTGGAAATAGCACGCGAGAGTATAGACTCGGGCAAGGCACTTGCCACCTTCAAGAAATTCGTGGAACTGAATAGTTAAAGGTAAAAAGGTAAAAAAGTAAAAAGGTAAAAAAAGTAGAACATGGCTGATATATTAGAAGAAATCGTAGCTCATAAGCGAATAGAGATGGAGCAGCGCAAGCGCTTCATATCTCCACGCCAGATGGTAACGCTGACCGACAGGAAGATAAAGGCTGACGAGGGACTTACCCCAGGAGGCAGCATGCGTGACGCCTTGATGTCATCATCCACAGGTATTATTGCCGAGTTCAAGCGCAAGTCGCCCAGCAAGGGATGGATCAAGAAAGAAGGCAAGGCGAGCGTTATTCCTTTGGGCTATCAGCAGAATGGAGCTTCGGCATTGAGTATTCTTACCGATATCGACTATTTCGGAGGCTACGACGAATATATACAGGAGGCCCGCCATGTGGGTGTTACCTTACCTATATTATATAAGAACTTCGTCGTAGAGGAATATCAGCTTTTGCAAGCCCGCTATAGTGGTGCTTCGGCTGTGCTTCTGATTGCTGCCTGTCTGACAAAGCAGGAATGTAAAGATCTTCTGAATATGGCGCATCAGTTGGGACTGGAAGTCTTGTTGGAGATGCATAACGCCCAGGACTTCGAATATGCTGAGTTGGCCCCCGATATGTATGGCATCAACAACCGCAACCTCGGAACTTTCGTTACGGATGTGGAGAACAGTTTCCGCCTGGCAGAACAGTTGCCCAAGGATGTATGCAGAGTGAGCGAAAGCGGTATCTCCAATCCGGAAGTTGTCAGAAGACTTCGTGAGGAAGGCGGTTTCAGAGGCTTCCTGATGGGAGAGCAGTTTATGAAACAGGCCGACCCGGGCATAGCCCTGAATGAGTTTATAGCCAATTTGTAATTTTAAAAATAGAACCGTCTTTAAAGCATCATGATTATAAAGGTATGTGGCATGCGCGATGCCGACAACATTCGCGATATTTCTGCACTGGGAGTCGACATGATAGGACTGATTTTCTATCCTCCGTCACCCCGATATGTGCAGCAGTTCAGCAGTGGGGCTGGTATTATTCCCGACTATGCACCCGACATGGGAAAGACACCACTCAGGGTGGGTGTCTTTGTAGACGATATGCCTCAGAATATAGTGACAAGAGTCTATAATTACAAACTCGACTATATTCAGTTGCACGGCAACGAACCACGCGAGACATTGGAGAACCTGCGTGCCACTATCGACCCCGATATCAAACCCAAAATCAAGATCATCAAGGCCATCAGTGTAAGTTCGGCCGAAGACATTAAAAAATATAAGGAATATGTAGGAGCTGCCGACCTCTTCCTCTTCGACACCAAATGTAAGACTGTGGGTGGAAGTGGTGAGCAGTTTGATTGGCAAGTCCTGCAGGCTTATGATGGCGATGTGCCATTCCTACTGAGTGGTGGCATCGGACCCGATGATACAGAGCGTATCAAGAACTTTCATTATCCCAAGTGCATAGGCATCGACCTCAACTCGAAGTTCGAGATTGAGCCAGCACTCAAAGATGTAGAGAAACTCAAGCAATTCCTTGTAAAGGTAAAAAAGTAAAAAGGTAAAAAAGTAAAAAGAACCCTCTTGCTTTAGAAAAGGTAAAAAAGTAAAAAAAACAAACAATGAACAAGATAAATCAACTATTTGAAAGTCGTAAAGACCGCAAGCTGCTGAGCTTGTATTTCTGTGCCGGTTGTCCCACTCTCGAAGGCACGGGCGATGTCATCAAGGCAATGGAACGTCATGGCATCGATATGATAGAGGTGGGCATACCTTTCAGTGACCCTTTGGCCGACGGACCAGTCATTCAGAGTGCCGGAACGGTGGCTCTGAAGAACGGTATGACCGTGAAGACTCTCTTCGGACAACTGAAAGCCATCAAGGGCGAAGTAAGCCTTCCTCTTGTGCTGATGGGCTATCTCAACCCAATCATGCACTTTGGTATCGAGGCTTTTTTCAAAGAATGTGTTGAGGCTGGAGTGAGTGGAACCATTATTCCCGACCTGCCTTTCGACGACTATCTCAAGGTGGTGAAACCTATAGCCGACAAGTATGACATTCGTGTCATCATGATGATAACTCCAGAAACCAGCGAGGAGCGAATCCGCTTTATCGACGAGCATACCGACGGTTTTATCTATATGGTCAGTTCGGCAAGTATCACTGGCGCTCAAAGCAGTTTCGGAGATGCCAAGCTCGCTTACTTCAACCATATCAACGGTATGAAACTTCGCAATCCCCGAATGATAGGTTTCGGTATCAGCAACAAGCAGACTCTCACCAGTGCCCAGGATAATGCTGCGGGAGCCATCATTGGAAGCAAGTTTGTTACCTTGCTCAATGAGACACTCGATCCAGACAAGGCACTTGATGAACTCTTTGAGGCACTGAAAAAATAAGTGAAGAGTGAAGAACGAAGAGTGAAGAATTCATCTGTTTCGTTTGTGGCACAAGGGCGAAAGTCTAATTTAATATTTAACATTTAACTCACGATGTATCAAGTTGACGATAAAGGATTTTTTGGAAAATTCGGTGGCGCATACGTGCCAGAGATATTATATAAATGTGTGACAGAACTGCAGCAGGCCTACAAGCCTATCATTGAGAGCGAGGAGTTCAAGAAAGAATATCATCAGTTGCTCAGAGACTATGTTGGCCGTCCTTCACCTCTCTATTATGCCAAACGCATGAGCGAGAAATATGGTTGCCAGCTCTATCTGAAGCGTGAGGACCTGAACCATACAGGAGCACACAAGATCAACAATACCATCGGCCAGATTCTGATGGCAAAGAAGATGGGCAAGACCCGTATTATCGCCGAGACAGGAGCCGGTCAGCATGGTGTGGCAACAGCCACCGTCTGTGCCTTGATGGATATGAAGTGCGAAATCTTTATGGGTGCTACAGATGTGGAACGTCAGCACACCAATGTGGAGCGTATGAAGATGTTGGGTGCCAAGGTGAATCCTGTGCGTACGGGCAACATGACCTTGAGTGATGCCTGTTCGGAGGCTATACGTGACTGGTGCTGTCATCCACAAGATACTTTCTATATCGTAGGAAGCACCATGGGTCCTCATCCTTATCCAGACATTGTGGCAAAGATGCAGAGTGTCATCTCCGAGGAACTGAAATGGCAGTTGCAGGAAAAGGTGGGTCGCGATTATCCCGATTACCTCATCGCCTGTGTGGGCGGAGGCAGCAATGCGGCAGGTACCATTTATCATTATATTGATGATGAGCGCGTTCAGATTTATCTTGCCGAGGCAGCAGGACATGGAATCGATACCAACTATACAGCAGCCACCATGCATTGCGGAACAGAAGGTATTATCCATGGAGCGAGAACGCTCGTTATGCAGACCGAGGACGGACAGATAGAGGAAGCTTTTACCATCAGCGCAGGTCTTGACTATCCTGGTATCGGACCCATGCATGCCGACTTGGCAACCCGTGGGCGCAGTCATGTGCTTGCCATTAAGGACGACGAGGCTATCTATGCCGGTTATGAGTTGACACGTATGGAGGGAATCATCCCAGCCATAGAGAGTGCTCATGCTGTGGCAGCGCTGAAGAAAATGAAGTTCAAGAAAGACGATGTCGTTGTCCTGACAGTGAGCGGTCGAGGTGACAAGGATGTTGAAACTTATTTGTCTCATAAAGAAATGGCAGGAGAATATGGCAACTTTTAATTATACGACCCAAACACGTAAGATTCTTGCTGACCTCTATACACCGGTGGGAGTCTATATGCGATTACGAGATATTTATCCACAGTCGGCGTTGATGGAGAGTTCCGACTATCATGGTACAGAGAACTCGCGTTCCTTCATCGGTGTGCACCCCATAGCAAGCATCGCCGTAGGACATGGAGTGGTGACAGCCACCTATCCCGACGGAAGAGTGGAGGAAAAAGAGTTGCCCGCCTTCGGTGAGGGCAAAGGAGAAAAATGCAAACTCGCCATCTCGAAAGCCTTCAATGACTTTATCCAGGCTTTCCATGTAGAGGGGGAGGGCAGTGAGTGCTGCGGTCTGTATGGTTTCACAACCTTCAATGCCGTGCGCTACTTCGAGAACATTCCCGTGAAGGATACGACGATGGAGAAGAACGATGCACCGGATATATATTATATTATGTATAAGAATATCATCGTCTTCGACCATTTCAACAACACCATGCAACTCATCACCCTCGGTGAGGAGGCAGAGCTCGATGCGCTCATGAAAGCCATCAACAAGGCCAATGTGAAACCTTACGATTTCCATCCTGTAGGCGAGACTACTTCCACCCTTACCGATGCGGAGCATAAGGCCAATATCCGCCGTTGCATACAACATTGTCTGAGAGGCGATGTGTTCCAGATTGTGGTAAGCCGCAGGTTTGTGCAGAAATATGAGGGCGATGACTTCAAACTCTATCGAGCCCTTCGCAGCATCAATCCGTCGCCTTATCTTTTCTACTTCGACTTTGGCGGTTTCCGCATCTTCGGCTCATCGCCCGAGACCCACAACCGCATTGTCGGTGACAATGCTTTCATCGACCCAATAGCAGGAACCACCAAGCGTACAGGCAACATGGAGCAAGACCGCAAGGCAGCAGAGTTCCTGCGCAACGATCCCAAGGAAAATGCCGAGCATGTGATGTTGGTGGACTTGGCACGCAACGACTTGAGCCGCAACTGTCATGGAGTAAAGGTTGATTTCTATAAGGACATGCAGTTCTATAGCCATGTGATTCATTTGGTGAGCCGGGTGAGCGGCACGCTTGATGAGCAGGCCGATCATATCAAGGCTTTTATCGATACCTTCCCGGCAGGAACATTGAGTGGAGCGCCCAAGGTGAGAGCCATGCAGATTATCTCAGAGCTGGAGCCGCACAACCGAGGTGCCTATGGCGGTTGCATCGGTTTCATCGGACTCAATGGCGACTTGAACCAGGCTATTGTCATCAGAACCTTTATCAGCCGTAACGGTGAACTGTGGTTCCAGGCAGGAAGTGGCGTTGTGGCAAAGAGCAACGACCAGTATGAGTTGGAAGAATGCAACAACAAACTGGGAGCCTTGACCAAGGCAATTCATATTGCAGAAGAGCTATAGAATCACACTACACATTAAACATTATAAAGATGAAAATAGTAATCATAGATAATTATGACTCCTTTACCTACAATCTTGCCCATCTGGTAAAGGAATTGGGAGCCGATGTAACCGTTTACCGCAACGACCAGTTTCAGTTGCGTGAACTCGACCGGTTCGACAAGATCATATTGAGTCCTGGCCCTGGCATTCCTTCAGAGGCAGGCCTGCTGATGGATGTCATCAAGACCTATGCAGGCAGAAAGCCCATGTTGGGAGTATGCTTAGGGCATCAGGCTATAGGTGAGGCTTTTGGTGCCAAACTCACCAATCTGTCGGAGGTTTATCATGGTGTGGCAACACCTTGCACCCAGTTTGGCAACGACCCTATCTTTGCCGATATGGAGAAGCGTATAGAGATAGGGCGTTATCACTCGTGGGTGGTTGACCGCAGCGGTTTCCCCGATTGTCTGGATGTCACAGCCGTGAGCGATGATGGCTGTATCATGGGATTATGCCACAAGAACTACGACATTCATGGCATCCAGTTCCATCCAGAGAGTGTATTGACACCCCAGGGAAAAACAATCGTCAAGAACTGGTTGGAGATGTAAATGCTTAGTGGAATTCTGAAGTTTTACGCGTAGGTGCCATTGATTGCAATCAACAGGCCCAGGAAGTTCCGGAAGTAGAAATATTTTCTAATCAAGACCTTCTCCAATTCTCCAAATGGTTATTGATTGCAATCAACGTTTGCTTTTTCGACCTGTACGGTTGAAATTACCCAATACGCCCTGAAAGGGCAGAAGCTCTTAGCCCAGGGCGTGCCAACCGTACAGGTCGTGTTTTTTTGCTGATATTGACATTTTTGCAGGTGGTGTTTTCTATTATATCTGCAGAAAATGCCATTTTCTTGTCGGTACAGGATATGTTTTCGAAGGTGAAGTGGGAGAGGCGATACTTGTCGCTTGTGCCCACATCGAAGAAGTTGTCGCAGTCCATGCGGATGTTCTTCATCGTGATGTTGTTGCATTGGCTCAGAGGCATGTCCTCTCTGTCGCCAGGCTTGAAGAACTGAGTCCATGGACGAATGGTAAGGAAACTTCCTGTGGTTCCGCTGATATTGTCGACTGTGACATACTCGTAATGTTGCGGTGTGTCGGGACGCAGTTTGAGCCATAACACGCGCTTGGCATTCTTTACGGTGATGTCGCGAAGCACGATGTTGCGGTCGCTCAAGCTCTCGCTTCCTAAGGTGAGGCATCCATGAACCTTGCCGTAGTTGCAACGCTGTATCAAGACATTGTATACCGGTCCGTTCTCGGGTGACTGGTCTGCCCATGTACCTTTTCCTCCCTTGATGGCAATAGCATCATCGTTGACACTCATGTAGCAGCCTTCCACCAGCACATCATGACAAACATCTATATCAATGGCATCGCTGCTGGGAGCCCTTAATCCCTGAGTAGGAGCGAAGATGTAGCAGTCGAGAAACCGCACATGGTCGCAGCGATAGATGTGATTGGTCCAGAAAGCGCTGTTCTGCAAATGCACGTCCTGAAGAGTCACGTTCGAGGAATTGCTGATGTATACGAGTCTTGGACGCTGTGCATCCTTGTTGGTGCAGCGGCTGTTCCACTGACGTCGAATCCAGAACTCTTCCCAATAATGTTTGCCATTTCCATCGATGGTTCCCTTTCCGGCAATGGTGAAGCCATCGCAGTGGTCGGCATTGATGAAGGCGGAGAAGTATTTGCAGGTCTCGCCTTCGATGCGTGTCGTGAGTATGGGGAAGTTGACGATGCGGTCGCTTGCCTTCAACTTGCCTCCTTCGGATAGGAGCAGATGAGTCTTGGGACGGAAGAAGAGGGCGCCACTGAGGAAAGTGCCTTTCGGTATGACGACGACGCCTCCTCCATTCTTTGAGGCGAGGTCGATGACTCCCTGTATGGCGCTGGTCTGCAACAAAGTACTGTCATTCTTAACTGCGTAATCGGTGATGACATACTGTTTGCCCAAGGTGTCTGTATTCACTTTTTGGGCCTGCAGGAACCAAGTGTCCATCTTCGTGCCGTCGGGCCAGAGCTCTGTCTTAGCCTTCCTTGCCTTCTTCTGCTTCTTGGAAGCATTGGCGCTCAGTGGCATGAGCGCCACCAAGCAAGCCAATACATATAGATATACTCTCATGTATTTTACCTTTTTACTTTTTTACCTTTTTACTTTTTTACCTTTAAAAGTTTGTAGTATTCAGCAGCACCCAACAGGAGGCATCCTGTGCCGTAGTCCTCGAAATCGGGAACAGACGTATAGGTGACAGGCTGTCCAGCCGATGGGTCCTTGCCAGTGCCCTGGTTGTAACCGATGAAACCATCTTCATGAACCGATGCAGCCAGCGCCTTCCATGCCTTGTCCATAGCTTTCTGATAAGTGGCAGCAGGCAGAATGCCCTGTCTCACGCCCCATGCCATGCCGTAGAGGAAGAGACCTGTGCCCGTCATTTCAGGACCGCCATAGTTGGCAGGGCAAACGAGGCTTACATTCCAGTATCCATCCTCGCGCTGGCATTTCAGCAGAGCTTTGCTCATGTTGATGAAGTCTTTCTTCAGATACTGGTAGTTCTTGTCGTTGGCAGGCAATGTCTCCATCACGCGAACCAAGGCTGCGTAAACCCAGCCATTGCCACGGCTCCAGTAACAGTTGCTGCCGTCTTTCTCCTTGTAGGGAGGAACGTAGTCCTTGTCTCTCCACCACAAACCTTCCTTCTCGTTGAACAGTCCGCCTGCCAGTGTGTCGCGTGTCCACTTGTAGGAGTTCATGGCATAGTCGAGATACTTTTTCTCGCCGCTGACTTTTGCATATTTTGCATATATAGGCATAGCCATCTGTATGGCGTCGATCCATGTCCAGTAAGAAACACGGTTGGATGCAATCTGATGGTCGAGGTTTGCCTTCACATGACTTAAATCTTTCTTTCCTCCGCTCTGTACGTAGCGGTCGATGTAAACCTGCATGCAGCACTGGTTGTCGGCATTGTCGTTGGTTTCTCCGCTGCGAGCCTGCCACTTGTGATAGTCAGCCCAGCGATCTGTATAGTCGAGATATTTCTGCTGAGGGTCAATCTCGTAGAGTGCCATGAGTCCCTCGTAGTACACGGCGCGTGTCCACAGGTTGCTGGTACGTACTCGTTTGACAAAGGTATCGAGTGTAGGGTCGCTGTACTTTGCCATGAAATAGTTGTTGGTGCGATGAGCCACCTCCATGATTTCCTTTTTCAGGTTTGTTACGTTTCTATGAACTTTCTGGGCTGAGGCAAAGCTCATACCCATGAGTACACAGAGTGTTGTTAAGATCAGTTTTTTCATTTGTTGAGTTGTTTATTTGTTTTGTTGTTTATTCAGTTTATGTCTGTTTTTACTTCCACCAGCTTGACGGTGCTGTTGAGTCCGCTTGGCACAGGTTCCCACTTGTCGTAGGTGGTTTTCTTGTAATTGATGTCTACGACGTTGATTTCCTTCATCTTGCGCCATTTCACACCTTCGCGGTCGAGTGCAGCAATGCGGTTGGCAGGCAGGTTGGTCACTTCTATGCGGATGGTGTTCTTGCCCTTCGACAGTGCATCCTTGCAGTGGAGAATGTAAGGCACAGCCCAGGCGCAGCCCATGTAATGGCCGTTGATGTAGACGCGGGCACTTTCGCGCACGTCGCCTAAGTCGATGCTCCATTGTTTCTTGGCTTGCTCTTTCGACAGCTTGAACGTTGTCTCGTAGACGCCAGTTCCCATCGTCACCTGGGCCTTGTCGCTGAGGCTCTCCCATGTCTTGAGACCCTGCAGGCTGAAGGTTTCCTCTACCTTGGGTGCTTCCTCAGTGAAGGAGAGCTTCCAGGTGTTGGCGGTGAGGTCGATGCTTTCACCCTTGTCTATGGTTTGAGGTTCGGTCTTTGCCAGGCGCAGTTTCTTGTCTTGCAACCAGGGTGCCGACTCTTTCTGTGCACTGAGGAGGATTCTGCTTTCGCCACTTTTGAGGTTGATATCCAGTTCTCCGCGTTCGTTTATCACAGCAGCATGGTAAGATTCGTTTATAGGATTGTACCACAGCGCAGCGTTCTCTCCTGTAGCAATAGGCACTTGGGCCTTGATATCGTGGTCGGTGAGGTTGGCGATGAAGTAGTGATGACCGTACTTGTTGTTGCGTCGTATCAGCTTCAGTCCATATAGTTTTCTCATCATTTCAGGGTTGGCAGCCTTTGCCATCGCCTCAGTGTTGTCGCCCTTGATAATCTTGGCTCCTTGCGCCTTCAACTGCGAGATGTGCTGTATCACGTCGCTTGGCATGATGTTGTTGCCGGGAATGACCAGCGCCTTATATCGTGTTCCGGCAGCCGTCTCTATCATGCCGTTCTTATAAGTACACGAGCGCAGGTATTGGTCGCTGATGTAGTCGCAGTCGAATCCGGCCTTGTCGATATCGAGGATGCACTTGATAAACTCGGGAGCCTTCTTTGCCATGCCGTGAATGTCGAACATCATGAGCCATTTCTTGGTATTGGTGCGCCACATGTCTCTTACGGGCAGATACACCAAGAAGTCGTTGTCGGGCTGTCCCCATTGCAGATAGGTTTGACAGTGGGTGATGTATTTCATCAGTTCGGGCGCATCGCGCCAGATGCTGTTGGTGGGGCTCATGTCGATGGAAGCATAGAATTTCCATCCTGGCCATGGATCATTCTTTGGCGAATAGGCTGTGCCGTGGAAGAACATGTGGTTGACACCGGCACAGAACATCAGGTCCATATCGGGTTTCATCTGACTCAGTGACGTGCGGAAGTGCTCGGTGAGCCAGGTGAAAGTCTCGCTTGATGTATATTTCTTGCCTGTGATGTGGGCAGCCGAAGGAGCATATTTCAGCATGCTCAGGTCGCTGAAGTTGGGACGAGTCTTCCCCGGATCCTTGCGCAGGCCCTTGATGCCGAAGTCGGTCAGTCCGAATCCTTCTATCTCAGGAATGTCGACAGCCGCATAGCAGTCAATGAGGTTGGCGGGTGAGCCGTGCGCCTGGTTGCGTGTGATGGCTCCGTGCTTGTGTGCCCATGCAGTCCATTGTTTGGTGAAATTGTGCAGCAGCATCTCTCCCAGGGTCTCGCGATAATCGCTCACAACGATTGCGTCGCCATCCAGGAACTCGGGGAACTTGTCCTGCAATTTGTAGCCGTGCATATTTTCGAACTCAGTCAGCAGAGTGGGAGTCCAGTTGGCGCCATACACTTCGTAGCTGTCGTTGAAGAAAGTATGTGGGAAGGGAGTTCCCGAAGCCGTGAAGGCGCTGTCGATGTGTGCCAGATAATGGGCTACGGCAGTAGAGTCGAAGTGGTCGATGACGTAGCCTTCGCCTCCAGGCGCAGCACGCTTCACCATCTGTCGGGTGCGGCTTTCGTAGAGTGCGATGACGCGTTTCTTCTTGGTGGCTCCTGCCACAGGATAAGCCTTGATGACTTTCAGTTTGGCGAAGTTGCGCTCTTTCTCGGGCAGGGTGAAGTTGATGTCCATGAGTTTCTTCTTGACATCTACAATGGTGTCGACGAAAACAGCCTTGCAGGCAGCCTCGCTCAGTGGAACCCAAGGTCCGCCGAAAGGCCATCCTGTTCCGGTAGCCATATCGGTCTCAATGCCCAATTCCTTGTCTTTCTTTTCCACGAATCTGAGCATCTCCATCCATCGTGGCGAGAGGTAAGGTATGTCGTTCTTGTCGTTTCCCTGTACGCCATAGAGTGGAGTTATCTCCACTGCGCCTATGCCAGCCTTGGCATATTGGTCGAGATTCCATCCCAAGTTCTCCTTGTCGACGGCTGATCCCATCCACCACCATCTTATACCAGGTTTGGCTTCCTGTGTGGGGGAAGGCAAGAACTGAGCCTGTGCGCTGACTGCTGTGAGCAGTGCGCAGGTGAGGCTTGTTGCAATAAGTCTTTTGCGTTGTTGTCTGATCATATCGATTATAATAGCCTTTAAGTTTTTATTTCTTTTGCAAAGTCTTTTATATCTTTTGCAAAGATAGGTATAATTGTTCAATAAAGCATAAGAAATCGTCCATAAAGATGTAAAACCGTACAAAAGCGAGGGGCGTATGATTGTGCTGTCGGAAATTTTGCTTATCTTTGTACACACCAGCTTGGGAAGCCTATACTAATAGGTACGCGAGACACAGGCAAGCCATGCGGCTTGGACGAGACAGAAAGTCGTAAATCCAACAGAAAAGAGACTTGACCAAGGCTTGAATAAAATATAAAACTTGAATAATAAGAAACCATCAACCAACATGAAACAAACTAAATTAAAAACTTTCGCAGTCGTATCGGCTTGTATGATGGGAATGTTGTCCTCGTCAGCGCAAGGAGTGATGCAGCGTACTGCCAACTACCACCCCGACGGTAGAGGTTTTAGCTGTGTGAATGGCAACAATCGTTATACACGCGCCCTCTATGGCAGTGTGGATGAATGGCGACTGGAAACCAGCGACCGTCCTATATTCGCTATCTTTAAGAAGAACAATCATCGTAACATCCGTTTCGTGATAAAATGCAACGGTCAGGCTTTTCAGCTCGACTCGGTAGAGTACTGCAAGGCAAGATATGAGGCTGGAAAGCGTGAGTATCTGATGAAGGACAAGCGATGGGGTAGCGGTGTGCTGAAGCTCTCGGTGTTGGCTTATCCGCAGACGGAAGGTGCTGTCTGGAAATTCGCTGCCGAGAATTTTGGCAAGGCGAAAATAGAGATTGTGGGTATGATATGCGAAACCAGGGTGAGCAAGTTTAAGAGAGCCGGCGACATCGGCAAGTTCGACGGTCCTGAGGCCTTCGATGCGCCTGTCCAGCCCAAGATGCTCTCTACCGTTGCAGGCATTATGCCTCAGAAGGGCGCTGCCGAACTGTATTTCTCGGTCGACAACACCGTCTTGTCGACAGGCAAGAACTCAGAGATGTGCAAGCGTTATCAGGCAGCAGAGCAGTGGCGTTCCGACTTGGCTTCTTCCGTCATCTTCAATACTCCCGATGCTTATCTGAATCCTGTAGGCGGAACCATGGTCATGGCTGCAGACGGAGCCTGGAACGGGCAAGTGTGGACGCATGGCGCTGTGGGCTGGAGAATGCCTCTGCCAGGCTGGCGTGCAGCCTATATGGGCGATTTCTTGGGTATGTTCGATCGCCAGCGCATTCATTTCGACGCCTATGCCAAGAGTCAGGTGACCGACATCCCTGTGACCCGTCCTCATGTGATGGACAAGGAGCACAATCTCTCGCGTGGCGCCTACGAATGGGGCACGCCGATGTACAGCAATGGCTACATCTGCCGCAATCCTGAGAACAACAAGCAGTTCCACCATTACGACATGAACCTGGTGTATATCGATGAGCTGCTTTGGCATTTCCAGTTTGATGCCGATACAGCCTATATGCGCAAGATGTGGCCTGTCATCAAGAGTCATCTCGCCTGGGAGAAGAACACCTGGGATCCCGACAACGACGGACTCTACGATGCCTATTGCTGTATCTGGGCAAGCGATGCGCTGCAATACAACAGCGGTGGCGTAACCCATTCATCGGCCTATAACTACCGTGCCAACCTCTTGGCTGCCCGCATGGCAGAGATGATAGGCGAGAATCCAGCGCCTTATCGTGAGGAAGCCGACAGGATACTGAAAGCTATGAACAGCCGACTGTGGCTGAAAGATTTCGGCCACTGGGCTGAATATCAGGATTTCATGGGACTGAAGCGAGTTCATAAGGACGCAGCGCTGTGGAGCATCTACACACCGATAGACTGTGGCGCAGGAACTGGCGAACAGAACTATCTGGCAACGAAGTATGTGGACAGGCACATCCCGCGCGTACCTTATATATATGATGGACAGGAATATCAGACGGTGAGCACATCCGACTGGTCGCCTTATGAATGGAGTATCAACAATGTGGCGATGGCAGAGGTGATGCATACCGTGCTGGCTTATTATCAGGCAGGAAGAGCGGAGGAGGCTTACCGACTGCTGAAAGCCAATGTGCTCGACTTCATGTATCTTGGCAGCAGTCCGGGCAACTTCGGACAGTTGTCGACGATGGACCGTGCCACAGGCGAGGGCTATCGCGATTTCTCTGATGTGACGGGCATCTCGTCGCGTGCGTTTATCGAAGGCCTTTATGGCATCACGCCCAATGCTTTAGAGGGCAAGTGCATCATCCGTCCTGGTTTCCCCGCAGCATGGGACAGCGCGTCGGTGCATACGCCTTATTTGGACTACTCGTTCAGAAGAGTGGGCGACAAGGACATCTTCGACATAGAGCAGAACTTTGCCCGTCCGCTGCAGATTGTGATACGTCAGAATATGGGTGGAGGAAAATATAAAGACACCGAACTGACAGCCGACAAGCGCCAGCACGTGGAGCTGGCAACCATCAAGCCCGTAGACAATGATGAGGTTGAGGTAAAGAAGACTTACACATTGGCTGATGCCGTTGCAGAACAGACTGCCGACCGATGGGGAACGATGACAGGTGTGGGCAATGACTTCGACCAGTTGAACGACGGAAAGCGAAGAATGGTAAACATGGATGCTGCCTTCAATTCGGAAGTGAGCGACATCTTCAAGAACCAATATCTCACACCCCGCTCGCCTTACACCACACTCTGTGTGCCTACGCAGGGAATGGGCGACTGGTGTTCAACGAAGAAACTCGCCAAGATAGACGACTCCAAGTTGCGCAGCATGGTGAAGGACGGATCTTTCGAGACCTTGCCAGGCTTGTCGTTCCGCACACCTGCCGAGGGCAAGAATATTGCCTATACCAGTTTGTGGGACAATTATCCCGACAGCATCACCATTCCTTTGTCGGGCAAGGCTTCGCATGCCTATCTGCTGATGGCTGGCTCTACCAACCCCATGCAGTTTGCCATAGAGAATGCCGTGGTGAGAGTGGAATATACCGACGGTACGACAGACGAGCTGATGCTTGTTCCACCTGTCAACTGGTGTCCTATCGAGCAAGACTTCGTGGAGAACGCTGTGGCTTTTGCCATGCCTGCCGTTCGTCCTTACCGTATAGGTCTGAATACAGGTATTGTGAGCCGTCATCTTTTCCGCGACTCTCACTATCAGGAGGTAGCCACTGCCGGCGATCTTCCTGATATGAAGTTGGCGATGTGTGCCTTGCCTGGTGGCGCTGCCACGATGCTCGACATGCCTCTCAACGCCAAGAAGAAACTCCGTTCGCTGACTCTCCGCGCCTTGAGCAACGAGGTGGTTGTTGGACTGATGGGAGTTACGCTGCAGAAGTAAAAAACAGCTTTCGCGAATGGGGAAGTTAAGTTAAAGAAGTTAAAGCCATATGCTTTATGGCTAAGTATTCAATCAAAAAAGGCTGTGTCTTTGGGAAGAATCCCTTTGGCACAGCCTTTCGTTTTTGTATGTAGTATTGAAGTAGAAGATTACTTAACCATGATCTTCTTGATAGAACCGTCGCTCATCTTCACGATGTTGAGTCCCTTGTTGAGCTGGGCGTTGCGAACACCGTTCACGCTGAAAATAGCTTCAGTCTTGGCTGATGAGTTGGCATTGATGTTGTCGATGCCTGTTGGAGTGCTGTTGAGGTAAGTCTTGATTTCCTCGATGATGTTCTGCAATGTGTTCTTGTTTGCAGAATATGTGTCGTAATTGGCTGTAGCTGTAGAGGTGAGGACTTCTTTCAGCTGGCTGAGCAAACTTGTAGAAATTTTCTCGTTGGTTGTCAATTCACTTGCCTCTTTGTAGAGTGCAGAATATGTGCTGTAAGCCTCTTTCTGTTCAGGAGAGATAAAGAGGAAGTCATTGTATTTGCTCTTGGTTTCGGCTGCTGTGTATTTGTCTTTTTCAACGTTGAAATAGCGAGTAAATAAAAACGTAAACCAGCCTTCTGTTTTAGATAATTTATAAGAAAAGCCTCTGTCTTGGGTATCGCCTGTTACAAAGTTAAATACTGTGGCTTCGTCTTTGTTTGTAGCTGTATACCAATCCCTTCCTGCTCCAGCTGCGCTCCACATCTTTATGTGGTAATCCCCACAGCTGAACTCGTTGTTAGAAAGTGTCCAGAGTGCAGCATTGTCGATATTTTTTTCAGAGGGAGTGTCGTCGGTAGTTACGAAAATGCCAGCGCCAACATTATATACATAAACTTGCTGTTCTTCACCTGTTACCTCTTCGCCTCTCCACCAGCTGTTGGCTTCTGCTGGAGCATAGGTAGTGTTGTCTGCTTCTTGAGCATTTGCTGTAGTCAAAGCGCTTGCTGTCATTACAGCTGCGAGCATGATGCTTTTGGCGTATTTAGCCACTGTGTAAATCTTTTTCATTTTTACTTATTCTTATGTGATTCTTAATTAAATGTGATTTTTAACTTGAAATGATGTTCAATACAATCGTAAGAGAGTGCCGGACGGCTGTGATGTGTCATGTTATCTTGTTTACAATCCTGTCCGCACCTTTGTTTTGGGTGTGCAAAGGTACGAAAAACTATAAGAACGAGCGAGGTTTTGAGAAAAAAGTGCGGAATAAGAGGAAAAATTGATTTTCGTCATGTAAAAAGTGCTTGAAATGTAGATTTCAGTCACGATTATGCAGCTGTTCTTTTTTAAAACAATGCTTCTTTTTCTTTAAAACAATGTAGCAGTTCTATCAAAAACAATGTGTCATTTGTCACGAAATACATATCTGAGATAAAAACGAGAATGCCCCCGAAATTACTTCGGAGGCATACTGTATATTCCTGGAACGATAAACAAAAATAAAGTCCAGGATTTTTGTAAAGATGATGACAAATTACAAATCCCAACCCACAGCGCTTGCGCCGAGAACAGCTGCAGAGCTGCCATCGAGAGTTGACACAAGGAACTTAGCCTTGCCCTTGAAGATAGGCAATACGGTATTGTCGTATGACTCCTTGAGAGGTTTCATCAAGAGATCGCCAGCCTTGGTAAGACCGCCGAAGAAGACGAAAGCCTCAGGTGAAGCGAATGCTGCGAAGTCGGCACAAGCTTCACCCAGCATCTTGCCAGTGAAGTCGTACACGCGCTTAGCCAGGGCGTCGCCCTTGCCGGCAGCAATACTTACCTCGTAAGAGGTGATGTCCTCTGGCTTGATTTCGCGGAGCAATGAAGGCTCATCGCTCTTCTCGAGGAATTCGCGTGCAGTACGAGCCACACCTGTTGCAGAGCAGTAAGCTTCCAAGCAGCCAGTTCTGCCGCAGCCGCATGTACGGCCTTCCTTGCCACGAACCATAACCACATGGCCCAACTCGCCAGCGAAACCATCGCAGCCATAAACCATCTTTCCATCAATCACGATGCCTGAGCCTACGCCAGTACCCAAAGTGATGTCGATGAAGTTCTTCAGTCCACGTGCTGCGCCATAAGTCATTTCGCCCAGTGCTGCCGCATTGGCATCATTGGTAAGCGCTACTGGGAGTCCGCCAAGAGCCTTGCTGAAGAGGTCTGCCAAAGGAACTACACAAGTGTGAGCCCAGGGCAGGTTGGGAGCGTACTCGATAGTACCCTTATAGAAGTTGCCATTAGGTGCTCCGATACCCATAGCCTTGATTTTCTCAATACCACCAACAGTTTCGATAATAGGTTGTAGTGCTTCGACAGCTGCCTTTACGTAATCATTCACGTTGTCATAGCCACCGGTCTTGATGGCTGTAGTAGCCTTGATTTCACCACGTGCGTCCACGATACCGAAAACAGAGTTGGTGCCACCAAGGTCCAAGCCGATTACATACGGCTTCAATGCATTTTCTGTCATATTGTTTATGTTTTTTAATAAGTTAGAATTTTAAAATTTGATGGCAAAGATAAGAAAAAAAATGCATCGGACAAACTTTTAGACGGAAAATTTGCATTGTATGATTAAAAAATTGTATCTTTGCACCTCGTATGAATTCATTGTTTCCAATAGAGATAAACATCCTTGATTTTATTTTCAAGGGTATTGTCATAGGTATCATTGCCTCTGCTCCCATGGGTCCAGTAGGTATTTTGTGTATTCAGCGCACGTTGAACAAGGGGCGCTGGTATGGTTTTGTGACAGGTATCGGCGCTGCTTGCAGCGACATCGTGTATGCCATGTTCACGGGTTTGGGTATGAGTTTTGTGATGGATTTTGTCAACAATGCCCAGAACAAGTTCTATCTTCAGATTTCGGGCAGTCTGCTGCTGCTTGTCTTCGGAGTGTATTGTTTCAAGAGCAACCCGATGAAGAATATGCACAAGAGCAGCAACAAGCAGGGCACATTGTTCCACAACGGCCTGACGGCCTTTCTCGTCACCCTCTCCAATCCGCTCATCGTGTTCCTCTTCATGGCCACATACGCGCAGTTTGCCTTTGTGGTTCCCGACATGCCTATTGAGATGAGCGTGGGCTATCTCAGCATCGTGTTTGGCGCCTTGCTGTGGTGGTTTGGTCTTACCTGGCTCATCGACAAGATACGCGGCAAGTTTGATACCAATGGCATTCTTATTATTAATAAGGTGATAGGTAGTGTGGTGATCATCTTCTCGCTGATAGCGCTGATAGGCACGGTGTTCAACCTGTATCATCTGCCCGAGTTTTAGACTGTCCTACGGGGCGTGTGCCCGGAAAGATTACGTAAGAATATCATTTTTTGCAAAAAATATATGTTTGTAGCACAAGAGTTAAGAAAGAAAAGTATCGCCGAATACCTGTTGTATATGTGGCAGGTGGAGGACATTATCCGTGCCTATGGCTGTTCGCTGTCCGTTATCCGCAAGCAGTATATCGACCGTTTCGACTATACCGACGAGCAGAAAGCCGAGGAGCTGGACTGGTTTGGCAACCTTATCCGCATGATGAACGAGGAAGGAAAGCGCGAGTATGGACATCTCGATATCAACCGCGTGTTGCTCAAGGACGTCATCGACTTGCACGGAATGCTGCTGCAGAGCAGCAAGTTCCCCATCTATAATGCCGAATACTATAAGGTGTTGCCCTACATCGTAGAGCTGCGCAACAAGGGCGACAAGGATGTGAACGAGATAGAAACCTGCTTAGACGCACTCTATGGCGTGATGATGCTCCGCCTGCAGAAAAAGAAGATAACGCCCGAGACAGCCCGTGCCGTGACCGAGATCAGCACCTTCGTGGGCATGCTGAGCGATTATTACATCAAGGACCGTAAAGAGGGCTTGAAGTTTGACGACGACGTGTAGTGTTTAATTTTTAGGATATACATATTTTATAATAATATACAGAACTTGAGAAAAGTTCAAAATATATATACAACGAGATGAAAGAGATTGAAAGAAGAAGAACGTTTGCCATTATTTCGCACCCTGATGCAGGTAAAACCACACTGACCGAGAAGTTCCTTCTCTTTGGTGGACAGATACAGGTGGCAGGTGCCGTAAAGAACAATAAGATACGCAAGACAGCCACTTCCGACTGGATGGATATAGAGAAACAGCGTGGTATTTCTGTTTCTACGTCGGTGATGGAGTTCGACTACTTGCCCGATGGCGAGCATGGCGATCCCTACAAGGTGAACATCCTCGATACTCCCGGTCACCAAGACTTTGCCGAGGACACTTACCGCACGCTGACAGCCGTTGACTCAGCCATCATCGTGGTCGACTCAGCCAAGGGTGTGGAGGCCCAGACCCGCAAGCTGATGGAAGTGTGCCGTATGCGCAATACGCCTGTTATCATCTTCATCAACAAGATGGACCGTGAGGGCCGCGATGCCTTCGACGTGCTCGACGAACTGGAGGAAGAACTCAAGATCAAGGTTCGACCCCTGAGCTGGCCTATCGGACAAGGTGCCCGGTTCAAGGGCGTGTACAATATCTACGAGCAGCAGCTCAACCTCTTTACTCCCAACAAGCAGCGCGTGACCGAGAAGGTGGAAGTGGACGTCAACTCCGAAGCGCTCGATCAGCATGTGGGTGAGCGCGAGGCTGCCCAGTTGCGTGAGGATCTGGAGTTGGTCAATGGCGTTTATCCAGCCTTCGATGTGGAGACTTACCGTTCGGCCGAGGTGGCACCGGTGTTCTTCGGTTCTGCGCTCAACAACTTCGGTGTGCAGGAACTTCTCGACTGCTTCGTCAAGATAGCACCGTCGCCCAAGCCCACTCAGGCCGAGGAGCGACTGGTAGAGCCTGAAGAAAGCAAGTTTACTGGCTTCATCTTCAAGATCACCGCCAATATCGACCCCAACCACCGTTCATGTATTGCCTTCTGCAAGATTTGTTCGGGCAAGTTTGTGCGCAATCAGCCTTACCTGCACGTACGATTGGGCAAGACCGTCCGTTTCTCTTCGCCCACACAGTTCATGGCGCAGCGCAAGAGCACCATCGACGAGGCTTATCCAGGCGATATCGTAGGTCTGCCCGACAACGGCATCTTCAAGATTGGCGACACGCTCACCGAGGGCGAGCAGCTGCACTTCCGTGGTTTGCCATCGTTCTCGCCTCTGCTCTTCAAGTATATCGAGAACGACGACCCGATGAAGAGCAAGCAGTTCCAGAAGGGATTGGAGCAGTTGATGAACGAGGGTGTGGCACAGCTGTTTGTCAACCAGTTCAACGGCCGCCGCATCGTGGGAACCGTAGGACAGTTGCAGTTCGAGGTCATCCAATATCGTTTGGAGAACGAGTACAACGCCAAGTGCCGCTGGGAACCTGTCCACCTGCACAAGGCTTGCTGGATAGAGGCCGACGATGCGCAGGAGCTGGAGAACTTCAAGAAGCGCAAGTATCAGTACATGGCCAAGGACATAGAGGGCAGAGACGTGTTCCTCGCCGACTCGGGCTATGTGCTCAGCATGGCACAGCAGGACTTCGAACATATCAGGTTCCATTTCTCTTCGGAGTTTTAAGGAATGATGAGGCGCGGACAACACAGAGGCTGATGCCATAATCCTTGGTGAAAGCGTTGTGGCAGTCAGAAGATAAAATCCGTGTAATCCGCGTAATCTGTGCCAAGATAAAATAATAAAGGATAATATATATATTAATGGATGACGATATTTTAGAAGCAAGGAAAAGTTGGGTCGACAAGATGGTGGCCTGGCAGAAGGAACATATTTCCGACCGCCAGATGACACTCATCCTCGCCTTTGTCATCGGGGTGCTCGCCTCGGTGGCAGGCTATTTCCTGCATGGAATCGTGCACGAGATACAGATTCTGCTCACATCGGGATTTGTCAAGAACACGTACAACCTGCTCTTCCTGCTCTTCCCAATCGTGGGCATTTACCTCACGTCGCTCTTTATCAAGTATGTGGTGCGCGACAATATCTCGCATGGTATTACCCGCGTGCTCTACGCCATCTCTACCAAGAACTCCAAGCTGCGCGGCCACAACTGCTGGTCGTCGGTGGTGGCTTCTGGCATCACCATTGGCTTCGGCGGTTCTGTGGGAGCCGAGGCGCCTATTGTGCTTACCGGTTCGGCCATCGGTTCCAATCTGGGACAGATCTTCCGCATGGACAAGAAGACGATGATCCTGCTGGTGGGCTGCGGAGCCAGTGCCGCCATTGCCGGAATCTTCAAGGCACCTATAGCCGGACTGGTCTTCACGCTCGAGGTGTTGATGGTCGACCTGTCGATGGCTTCGCTTCTGCCCATCCTCATCTCGTGTGTCACAGCCACCTGTTTCACTTATATTCTGATGGGCTCGAAGTCGCTCTTCGACTTCACGCTCACCTCGCCCTGGGTGCTCGACCGTGCGCCGGTATGTATCCTGTTGGGTATCTTCTGCGGCTTTGTCAGCCTTTACTTCATGCGCACCATGTCGGCTTGCGAGGGTATGTTCGCCCGTCTGGGCAAGCATCCTTATGCCAAACTCCTCTTGGGCGGACTCATCCTGAGCAGCCTTATCTTCCTGTTCCCTTCGCTCTATGGCGAGGGCTACTCGGCTGTCAACATCCTGCTCAAGGGCAGGACAGAGGCAGAGTGGGGGCAGGTGATGAGCAACTCGCTCTTCTATGGCAATAGCCATCTGCTGCTCGTCTATATCGGACTCGTCACCCTCACCAAGGTGTTTGCCACATCGGCAACCAATGGCAGTGGCGGTTGTGGTGGAACCTTCGCACCTTCGCTCTTTATCGGCGGTTTTGCGGGTTTCTTCTTCTCCCGCTTCTGGAATGCCAACGAGATAGGTGTCTACGTGCCCGAGCAGAACTTCACGCTCATGGGCATGGCAGGCGTGATGACGGGTGTGATGCATGCACCGCTTACGGGCATCTTCCTCATCGCCGAGCTCACGGGAGGCTATCAGCTCTTCATGCCGCTCATGATCGTCTGCATCTCGTCATACCTCACCATCAGCATCTTCGAGAGCCACAGCATCTACGCCCTGCGACTGGCAAGAGAGGGCAAGCTGCTCACTCATCACATCGATCGTGCGGCCCTCACGCTGATGAGCATGCAGAGCGTCATCGAGAAAGACTATCATCCCATTCATGCCGATCTGCCTATGGGCAAACTCGTGGCTGAGATAAGCCGCAGCAACAACAACTTCCTGCCAGTGGTCGACAAGGGAGGCGTACTTCTGGGCGTGATAGATATCACCCGCATCCGTCACATCATCTTCAGGTCAGAGCTTTACAACCGTTTCACTGTGCGACAGCTCATGTTGCAGCCATCGGCAGTACTTTCCGATCACGAGCCGATGGACGAGGTGATGAAGAAGTTCGACCAGACCGATGCGGCCCAGCTGCCTGTGGTCGACACAGCAGGCGTGCTCGTAGGCTACATCAGCCGTACCAAGGTGTACTCGGTGTATCGCAAGATTGTGGCTGATATGTCGGCAGAATAACTTTAACCCAACTGTTATGGAGAAGAAAGATTTAAGAATCGTTTTTATGGGAACACCCGAGTTTGCGGTGGAATCCCTCAAGAGCCTCGTAGAAGGCGGATATAATGTGGTGGCTGTGGTTACTCAGCCCGACAAACCCGTAGGACGCCATCAGGACACGCTGCAGGCGCCTCCTGTCAAGCAGTATGCCTTGGAGCAGGGCTTGCCCGTGTTGCAGCCTGTCAAGATGAAAGATCCCGAGTTCGTGGAGCAGCTGCGTGGCTTCCGTGCCGACCTTCAGGTGGTGGTGGCTTTCCGCATGCTGCCTGAGGTGGTGTGGGCCATGCCCCGTTTCGGCACGTTCAATGTGCATGCCGCCCTGTTGCCTCAGTATCGTGGCGCAGCGCCTATCAACTGGGCTGTCATCAATGGCGAGACGCAGACTGGTGTCACCACCTTCTTCCTCGATCACGACATCGACACCGGACGCATCATCATGCAGGAGCCTTTCGCTATTCCCGACGATGCCGATGTGGAGTATGTCTACGACGGACTGATGCACCTCGGTGCCGGTATCGCGCTCAAGACCATCGACAAGCTGATAGCTGCCGATGGCAACATCGACTCCATCTCGCAGGACGAGTTGGTGGCAGAACAGCAGGAACTGCATCATGCACCCAAAATCTTCAAGGAGACCTGTCGCATCAGTTTCGGCCAGCCAGCCAAGAAGGTGTACGACTTTATACGCGGTCTGTCGCCTTATCCTGGCGCATGGACCGAGATACAGAAGGAGGGCGGCAAGGCTCAGGTGCTGAAGGTTTTCAAGACTACGAAGACCGGCAAGGCACTGGCAGAAGGCATCGCTGTGGGCTCGCTCCGTGTGGAGGGCAAGAGCCTGCTCGTGGCTTGTGCCGACGAGTGGCTGCAGCTCGACACCATTCAGATTAGCGGCAAGAAGCGCATGGAGGCACGCGACTTCCTCAACGGTATGCGCGACATCGAGCAGTATAAAACCATTTAGAAACATTATACATATTATAATATCAGCATTATGACACAGCAAGAAGACATTAAGAATGCAGTGGAGTGCATGCGAAAGGGTGGAGTGATACTCTATCCCACAGATACGGTATGGGGCATCGGCTGCGATGCCACCAATGCCGAGGCAGTAGCAAAGGTTTATCAGATCAAGCGTCGTGACGATTCCAAGGCGCTCATCTGTCTTGTAGACAGCGCTGACCGTATGGCGCGTTATTTCCGCAATGTGCCTCAGGTGGCGTGGGACTTTATCGATGCAGCCATGCCTGTGAAGCCTACAACCGTCATCCTCGACGATGCTACGGGTGTGGCCAATAATCTGGTGGCAGAGGATGGCAGTCTGGCCATGCGTGTCACCTTCGAGCCTTTCAGCAAGGAGTTGTGTTACCGCTTCCAGAAGCCTTTGGTCAGCACCAGCGCCAATGTGAGTGGTGAGCCTGCGGCACAGAATTATCGTGATATTTCGCCCGAAATCCTGGAGGCTGTCGACTATGTTTGCTGGAGTCGCCGCCAGGAGCACAAGCCCCACACGCCTTCCAGCATTGTGAAACTGAGCAAGAATGGCGAGGTGAAGGTGATAAGATAATCGCTTCTTCATCAGTACTCAATATTCTGACAAAATGAAAAACCTGCACTCATGCTCCCGCGAGGTCGTCTATTAAGACCAAGGGAGGTCACAATAGATGACAGGCGCCGGTCGTCTATTATGACCCCAAAAGGTGTTAAGAAGAGCCCAAGAAAGATGGAAACCTAAAAAACGCAGGGCAGGGAGGCGAGCTGATACAGGATGGTTCTTGCCATGCGCTCATGACCCGGATCGTTGGGGTGGAGACGGTCGGTGTCGGGCTTGTTGAAGAGCTGAGCGCCTGCATCGTAGAGAGGGAAAAGACCCGAGAGGGCATTGAGGTCGATGACGGGAACTGCCCATACGTTGCCAGCCTCCTTGACAGCCTTGACGTACTCGTCGAAGAATACACCACGGGCATTCTCATACATCTCGTCGGGCTGGATGTTCTTCTCGCCCGAGCAGAAATAAGCACGGTGGACAGGCGTCATCACAACGATTTGCTTGGTGGGATACATCTGCTTGAGTTTCGACATGGCGATGTTGATGCGGCCCTTGAGCGTGTTCTTGTCCATGGCAAAGTGGCGGTGACGGCGCTGCACCATTTCACAAGGTTTGTGGCGTGCCACTTTCACACTGTCGAAAGTTTCTGTGTACCATTCGCCTACGGGCACGCCATTGTTGAAATCATTGGTGCCCATGAAGATGAGGATGGCGTCGAAGTCATCGCCATGTTCAGCCTTGAGTTTGTCGGCTTGGCGGGGAATGTCGTTCCACTGTCGTCCGCTCACCCCGTAGACGTAGGGTGTGATGCCGAGCCACTGCTGCAGGAATCCCCAGTATTTCACCTTTGACGCCTTGATGTTGGGGTCGGTGATGGAGTCGCCGAAGTAGGCCACTCGTTTGCCCTGCCAGGGGTGCTGGAAGGTGAGTTGCTGTGGGGTGTTGGTTTTCTGTCTCTTGGCTGCCTGTGTTGGCAGGGTGAGGGCGAGGAGCAGCAGGGCTGCTGCAAGGATTTGTTTCTTCATATCGCTTAGTTTTATTTGTTCTGTACTGGCAAGGTTTTATGCTTGCGTTGGATTTTCTTGTTGTTCGAAGGGCAAAGTTACACTTATTTTTTGACAAGGCATTATCTTTTTGGGAAAAAATCGATGGATGAAAGTTTATTTTTTCGTAATTTTGCAGCCGTGTTTTTAAGTTTCATGTTAAAAGATATATAGGATGACATTTCGAATGAGTGATTTGAGCGACTTGGCTCGCAAGCGAGTGGCTGTGGCAGCTTATTATTTTGTACCGGGACTGGTGTTTGCCAGTTGGGCAAGCCGTATTCCGGATGTGAAACATCTGCTGCATCTCAACAATGGCCAGTTGGGCAGCATTCTGCTCGCCATCCCTTTGGGACAACTGTTGATGATGGGTTTCTCGGCCGTGCTGGTGAGCAAGTTGGGCAGCAAGAAGATGTTGGTGGTTGCTGAGGTGCTTTATGCCGCCGTGCTCCTCGCTATGGGCTGCAGCAGCATGGTTTTTCATCTTACGCTGTCTCTTGTGGGTTTCGGCATGATGGCGAACCTGATGAATATTGCCACCAACACACAGGCGTGCTTAGTGGAGAAGTTGTATGGCCGCAACATCATGTCGTCGTTTCATGGTCTTTGGAGTCTGGGTGGTTTTGCTGGCGGCATCGTGGGTGCTGTGTTTGCCAATACGGTTCTGCCGATAGAGGCTCATTTCGGAACGGTGCTGGCATTGAGTCTGCTGATCCTGGCTGCTGGTTTCCACTTCCTGGTGAACGACGAGCAGGCGAGGGCTGAGGAGGAAGACGTGCCCAAGTTCTCGTTCAGAACCATCGACCCTGTGCTCTTCCTCTTGGGTCTGATGGGTTTTGCGGGAATGTTCTGTGAGGGGACAGTCTATGACTGGAGTGGTGTGTATTTCACTTCTGTGGTGAAGCCCGACGAGGTTTTCATCCGCGCAGGTTATGTGGCAGGCATGGGTGCCATGACCTTGGGACGTTTCTTGGCCGATGGTTTCGTGACGCGCTATGGCGCCGCCAGAGTGCTGAAGGTTTGCGGACTGCTGATTCTGTGCGGACTGCTTCTCGCCACGTTGTTGCCTTACCTTGTTATAGCCACTCTGGGCTTTCTCTTGGTGGGTTTCGGCATTTCGTCGTCTGTGCCTATCTGCTACAGCATAGCGGGCAAGTTGGGCACTGTCAAGGCGAGCATCGCCATCACCATTGTGTCGAGCATCAGCTTCTTCGGTTTCCTCGTCGGTCCTCCAGTGATAGGCTGGCTTGCCGAGGCTTTCAATCTTCGTGTGGCTCTCAGCATCGCCTCGTTGTTGGGACTGATCATCGCGATATTGAGCAGGCGGGTAAAGAATCGTCAATAGAAGTTTTTTGTCTATAATTGGAGAATTAATTTATCCCGGAAGAAAAGTTTTTTGTCAAGAATTAGAGAATTAATTTGGTCATGAGTTCTTGATTTTGTCAAGAATTAGAGAAGGCATTTCTGCTGATTTTTTTAGGATTTGGTACGATTTTACAAGAAGGCATTGCAGTTAATTTCTACCGCAATGCCTTCTTGTAATTCTCGTTAAATCCTAAGCTCAGCAGGAATGCCTTCTTAAATTCTCTAATTCTTGACTTAAATTTACAACAGGCTTCCGATTTGGAAGACGAGGGCCGAGACGATCCATGCCAGGACGGTGGTGTAGATGGCGGCAAAACCAGCCCATTTCCAACTGCCCGTCTCGCCCTTGATAGCCGCGATGGTGGCTATGCAGGGGAAGTAAATCAGTACGAAGAGGAGGAAGCAATAGGCGGTGAGGCTTGCTTTATGGGCAGCCTCGGCATCACTGTAGCCGTAGGTCTTCTGCAGGTCGGCAGTCATCTGCTTCTTCAGTACCTCGTATTTGCCGTCCTCGTCGTTGTAGTCGCTGTCGTCGCCAAAGCTGTCGTTGTTGCTGTAGAGCACGCCCATGGTGGACGCCACGATCTCCTTGGCTCCCACGCCAGAGATGAGTCCTACGTCGAGTTTCCAGTCGAAGCCCTGAGGTGTGAAGACAGGCTCAATGGTCTTGCCTATTCTTCCGATGTAGCTCTGTTCCTGCTGTTGTTGCTGTCCCAACTCTTCGTTGTGGGGGAAGTATCCCAGCGCCCACACGATGATGCTTGCCACGAGGATGATTCCACCCATCTTCTTCAGGTACTGCTTGCCTTTCTCCCAGGTGTGTCGGCCTATGGCTTTCCAGGTAGGGAAGCGGTAGGGTGGCAGCTCCATGACGAAAGGCGTGTCCTCGCCCTTGATGACGAAGCTGGAGAGCACGCGGCTCAGTATGACGGCAAGCAGGATGCCGATGAGATAGAGCGACACCATGATGAGCGAGCGATACTGCAGGGCGAAGAAGGTTCCTATCACCATGATGTAGATAGGCAGACGCGCCGAACAGCTCATCAGCGGCAGGATGAGCATGGTGATGAGTCGCGAGCGATGGCTCTCGATGGTGCGCGTCGCCATGACGGCTGGCACATTGCAGCCAAAGCCCATGATGAGTGGGATGAACGACTTGCCGTGAAGTCCCATCTTGTGCATCAACTTGTCCATGATGAAGGCAGCACGTGCCATATAGCCAGAGTCCTCCATATAGGAGATGAAGAAGTAGAGGATGAGAATCTGCGGCAGGAAGACGATGACGGCTCCCACGCCTCCGATGACTCCATCGACGAGCATGTCTTTCACCGGTCCGTCGGGCATGCTGGTGCTGATGACTGTTCCCAACCAAGCCACTCCGTCCTCAATCCATCCCTTAGGCACCTCGCCCAGGACGAAGGTGGCTGAGAACATGATGAACAGGAGGAGTACGAAGATGGGGAATCCCACGTATTTGTTGGTAAGGATGCGGTCGATGAGATGCGTCACCTGATAGGTGTCTTTGGCCTTTCCCGTTTCGTAGCCAGCCTCCTGCAAGGCTCCGTGTATGAAGCCGTACTTGGCGTCCATGATGGCAGTCTCGCTGTCTTCCATGGTTTCCTCCTTGACGCGTCGTGCAGCCTCGTCGCGTGCGGCGAAGATTTCCTTTGCCGACTTGAGGTGGCTCACATATTCCTCGGCATGCTTGTCGTTCTCGAGTAGTTTGATGGAGAGATATCGGGTGGAGTAGCGCTGGCGGATGCTGTCATCGGCCTTCAGATATTCCTGTATGTGCTCGATGCCGTGTTCTATCTCGTGTCCGTGGTTGATGTGGATGTGGCGATAGTGGGCATTGGAGCCTTCGCGTCCCTCGTACATTTCGATGATGGTGTCGAAGAGCTGGTCTACGCCTCTGCCGTTCTTGAAGACGGTAGGAACCATAGGTATTCCGAAGAGTTCGCCCAACTTGTCGTAGTCGATGTTGTCGCCTCGTTTCTCGGTCTCGTCGAACATATTGAGAGCGCACACCATGCGGATGTGCATATCGATGAGCTGAGTGGTGAGATAGAGGTTGCGCTCCAGGTTGCTGGTGTCGATGACGTTGATGACGATATCGGGTGTGTGCTCGATGAGCTGCTTGCGCACATAGAGTTCCTCGGGCGAGTAGGCTGAGAGCGAATAGGTGCCAGGCAGGTCGACAAGGTTGAAGTGATAGCCGTTGTATTCGGCTTCGCCCACCTTGGCGTCGACGGTGACACCGCTGTAGTTGCCCACACGTTCGTGTGCGCCCGAGGCGAAGTTGAAGAGGGAAGTCTTTCCGCAGTTGGGGTTGCCGATGAGCGCCACGTTGATGACATGGTGCAGCCGGTCGGCCTCCTGTTCAGCCACGAGCATCTTGTCGCCCAGTGCCTGCTCGTCGGAGTCCTCAGAGTCGACAGCCTGCGAGTTGATGACCTGTTCGCGTTCTTCCTCGTCAGCGTGTTTGAGCTGTTTGTCTTTCTTGGCCTCGTTGACCGAAACCACCTCAATGTGGTCGGCCTCGCTGTGTCTCAACGACACCTCGTAGCCCATGATTTTGTACTTTACAGGGTCTTGCAGTGGGGCATTGAGCAGTACGTCCACCTTCTTGCCCTTGATGAATCCCATCTCGATGATTCTTTTGCGGAAGCCACCGTGTCCTGAAACCTTGACGATGACGCCGCTTTCGCCTGTGTTGAGTTCGGATAATTTCATATTTTTTATCTCCTTTTCTTCTTTTTTCTGTTATCGTGCGTGGCATGCAAACAGTGTGCCACGTCGTGTTGTGTCGTTTGAACTGCAAAAATACAAAAATATCTCGGCAACTGTATATTGATGCCTTATTAACGCGAAAAAAACACCTATAAATGATGAGCCTGTCATCAAATATAGGTATTTTCTCATTATTTATGATTATAGAACTTTAGTAAGTTCTCTGACTTCCTTATTTGCGAAAGTTGAGTTACAGGTTTCTGCCGTGGCAGTTCTTGAACTTCTTGCCGCTGCCGCAAGGACATGGATCGTTGGGGCGAGGCATGCGCTCTGCACGGTAAGGAGTGTGGTTGACCTGCTGTGTGCCCTCGCGTGTGTCGTGATGGGCAGCAGCCTGCTGTGCGGCACGCTCGGCACGCTCGCGCTCAGCGTCGATGTCCACCTTCTGCTCTACGTAGTTCTGCTGTGGGCGCTGCTCGGGTGCAGCCTCCTGTACGGGCTGTTCCTGCTCCATGACAGGAATCTGTCCGCGCATCAGAATGCTGGCGATGCGGTCGTTCATCTCGTTAATCATAGAGTCCCAGAGCTTCACACTCTCAAGCTTGAAGATGAGCAATGGGTCTTTCTGCTCGTAGCTGGCGTTCTGTACAGAGTGGCGCAACTCGTCGAGCTGGCGCAGGTTCTCCTTCCAGTCATCGTCGATGATATGGAGCATGATGACTTTCTCCCACTGCTTTACCACGCTCTTGGCCTCGGTGTCATAAGCCTCCTTGAGGTTGCAAGGAATGTTGTACATGCGCTTGCCGTCGGTGATAGGCACCATGATGCGCTCGTACATAGCGCCCTGGTTCTCGTACACCTGCTGGATGATAGGCCATGCTGTGGCCTGGATGCGCTCGGTCTTGCGCTTGAAGCTTGCCATGGCCTCCTGGAAGGCACGCTCGCAAAGTTCCTCACGCTGTATTCCCTCAAACTCCTCGGCAGTGAATGGAATCTCCATGGCCAGGATCTTGAGGAAGTCCTCCTTGGCGCCCTCGTAGTCGTTGTTGTTGATGATATAGAGCACGCGGTCCCAGATGACGTTTGTGATGTCCATACCGATACGCTCGCCCATCAAGGCGTGGCGGCGCTTCTCGTAGATCACGGTACGCTGCTTGTTCATCACGTCGTCGTACTCCAGGAGGTGCTTACGGATACCGAAGTTGTTCTCCTCCACCTTGCGCTGTGCACGCTCGATGCTCTTGCTGATCATTGGACTCTCGATACGCTCGCCGTCCTCGAAGCCCAAGCGGTCCATCACCTTGGCAATACGCTCAGAGGCGAAGAGACGCATCAGTTTGTCCTCCAAAGATACATAGAAGACAGAAGAGCCTGGGTCGCCCTGACGACCGGCACGACCGCGTAGCTGACGGTCGACACGGCGGCTTTCGTGGCGTTCGGTGCCTATGATGGCGAGACCTCCGGCGGCTTTAACCTCGGGGGTCAGCTTGATGTCGGTACCGCGGCCTGCCATGTTTGTTGCTATGGTAACGGTGCCTTTTCGACCTGCCTGAGCCACAATCTCGGCTTCTTTCTGGTGAAGTTTGGCGTTGAGCACGTTGTGTGGTATGCGCCGCATTTGTAGCATACGGGACAGCAACTCGGATATTTCGACGGAAGTTGTGCCCACGAGTACCGGACGCCCTTCGCCGACAAGGCGGACAATCTCGTCGATGACAGCGGCGTATTTTTCGCGTTTGGTGCGGTATACGCGGTCGTTCATGTCGATACGAGCCACAGGCTTGTTGGTGGGGATGGTGACTACATCCAGCTTATATATATCCCAGAACTCACCGGCCTCTGTCTCGGCCGTACCGGTCATGCCGGCGAGTTTGTGGTACATGCGGAAGTAGTTTTGCAGGGTAATGGTGGCGAAAGTCTGCGTGGCTGCCTCGACCTTGACGCCCTCCTTGGCTTCGATGGCCTGATGCAGGCCGTCCGAGTAGCGTCGGCCTTCCATGATACGGCCTGTCTGCTCGTCCACGATTTTGATTTTCCCGTCATCGATGACGTACTCAACATCTTTCTCGAAGAGGGTGTATGCTTTGAGCAATTGGGTGACAGTGTGTACGCGCTCGGCCTTGACGGCGTAGTCTTGCATGAGTGTATCCTTGCGTTCGGCGCGTTCTTCCGGGTTGGTGATGTGTTCCAAATCGGAGAGCTGGGCTGTGATGTCCGGCAGCACAAAGAATTGTGGGTCGGAGATGCCACGTGTCAGTTCATCGATGCCCTTGTCGGTGAGTTCGACCGAGCGGTTTTTCTCATCGATGACAAAGTAGAGCGGATCGGTGACGATGGGCATTTCGCGGGCGTTATCTTGCAGGTAGTGAGCCTCGGTCTCCAAGAGGATGTTTTTCATGCCTTCGGTGGAGAGGAATTTGATAAGTGCACCGTTCTTGGGCAGGCCCTTGAATGCACGGAACAGCAGCAGTGCCCCTTCTTTGCGGGTATCCTTGTCTTCAGATACGAGTTTTGCCTTGGCTTCGGCAAGTATCTGCGTAACAAGACGCTGCTGCGCTTGCACTACATTCTTGACGTTTTGCTTAAATTCATCGAAGTATTGGTCATCGCCTTTGGGCACCGGGCCGGAGATAATCAGAGGTGTGCGGGCATCGTCGATGAGCACGCTGTCGACCTCATCGACTATAGCGTAGTAGTGCTTACGCTGTACCATGTCCTCGGGATCCATGGCCATGTTGTCGCGCAAGTAGTCAAAGCCGAATTCGTTGTTGGTACCGAAAGTGATGTCGCAGTTGTATGCGGCGCGGCGCTCGGGGGTATTGGGCTCGTGCTTGTCTATGCAGTCTACGGTCGAGCCGTGGAACATGTACAGGGGGCCCATCCATTCGGAGTCACGTT